>Ga0099826_10004142_pt1 | contig 10085 bp, 2 predicted proteins | sample Mtrugardesep15_FD_76830 | JGI IMG/M metagenome (GOLD analysis project Ga0099826, IMG submission 76830) | Root nodule microbial communities of legume samples collected from California, USA - M. trunc garden sep15 | ecosystem: Host-associated > Plants > Roots > Nodule | place: USA: California...
CATAAGAGTAAATAATGACAACTATTAATTTTTCATGGACCATTTTTAACGTTGGATCCTTCCCATCTACCTCAATTATGTGTTGTTTCATTAAGGGGTGTACCTAATTTTACCTACATTATAATGTTTTTCGGCTTTAAACCTTTTAATGTTAATAAACTCTCCTTTTTCTTTGACAGATTGTCAATAAACTCAATTAAAATGATACATTGGAATATTAAAAATTGTTTTTTTATTTATTTTATTTTTCATTTGGCTTAGTTTTCTTTTTCTCCATTTAAATTAATTTTACGGTTATTTTGGTTCCTTAATTAAAAAAAAAGTGTCATCTTTCACCAAAACTGTTTTCTACAACCTAGATAAGAATGTCAAGCGTGCGAGCTTCATGCAATTTTTTTTATTGGTATTAAGAAGAAATTGCAAATAAAAATGCTTTGTTCATCATGAAACAAGGCCAATAGTTGCTTGTGTTAATGAGCAATGTCGAACTAAAAACAAACTACAAACAACTTTAAAACCAACTTCAACACCCACCCTCACGTTTAGCGTAGACTTGAGTCCAATTTTCACATTGCAATCATTAACCTAACTCTGATACCATGTTAAATGGTCTTGGATCTCATCCCAAAAGTTAGTTCATACGATAAAGGTACTCAAGCATATTTATACACTCAACATGCCAGAAACCCGAGCAATGTGGGACTAAAAACAAACTACAAACAACTTCAAAACCAACTTCAATAGCTTGATTGCTTGAAGAAATGAAAAAAGCGTTCAAACGAAATTAAAGAGTTAATGAAAATTGATAAACAAACAAGAAAATAGATGATCAAAATGAAATACCAAACTCAAATCTATGGTTGTAATTTGGTTTTAATAATGGTTGTAATTATGGTGTAATTCTTTAGTTTAGAGGAGGTAAAATGTTAAATTTTCATAAATAATTATAATCAAATCTATATTTATAAAAATAAATAAAATAAAATCTATAAGAAGGAACATTCAAAAAATTATATTGTAGATCAACCAAGAACAAGAAGTGCAATACAAGAGATATATCAAATTACAATTTTACAACCACACTGCAAATTTACAAACTTGCATTTAGAGCTTCCTCAAAGGTGCCTGACAACCAATAACATGAATATGTATGTACTCACCCAACCACCTAAGGTACCCTCCAAAGACCGGGGAAACTAAAAATGAAACAAATGAGACTCTTGATATTAAAAAAAATTAAAAAATAAAATAGATGCTCAACTACGAAATTAATAATACAAAGATAACAAAGTGATCTTCTGTCACTGAGCCATCAAATGAGTACAATCCCCTTGCCCTATTTGTTAATCACCATACTAGCAGGAGAAAAAGGCGTAGTTAAGCATCACATGTCCAAGCCTCCAATGTATAATGCATCTACATTGCATTATATGTCCTTGCGAAATAGGACTTGTTTTCCTAAAAAAATCTGACAAATTTGAGAGAAGCATGGTTCCCCTTTCCAATGTATAATGTTATGATTTAAGATCTCAAATGTCTTATTGTAAAAAAAAATATCAAATGTCTCTTTCTCACAAAAAAATAATGTACACAGTCATTGTGAAACAATTCATACATGCATTTAATGATGTGCTGCAGCATCATTTAATAATTAAAAACATATATTTGTCATACACATTAAGGGCTTGTTTGAATTGACTTATTGTGAATTTATATTGCTTGTACAATTGTTTAGGAGAAAATTTTATGATGAAATTCTTATCTACCTTTCCCAGTACCCTTCTCCCGTCCTCTACGAATTTCACATTTTTCCGTTTGGATTTTTTAATATGAAACATAAAAATATGTTTCGAATTATAGAATCTGGACCATGTCAATATAAAAGATAGGTTGAGTCTCTTTCCCTCGTTTATGCCGTTGTGTTTTTTAACCTAAAACACATCCAAACCCCCCCAAATTTGAATCTTGCTACATTGTGCCATATTGTAAGTGAAGTTGTTTGAATCCTTCGCTTTTAAGACGTTTTCAACCTCTAAACAAGAGGTTACTACATATTTGCATAAATCCATGTTTTCCTACTTCCCTTACATCTTTGAGACGTTTTTGCCGCGCATTGAATAAATCTTTGAGTGAATGCATGACCTACTTCCTTTACATGAGTCTATTTAGGTGTTTATTAATTCAAGTAGTTTATTATGATATTTAAATCATTAGGAACAATTTATGTTTGCTATTATTTGGTTGATTGAGCAGGTCATACAATTTGGTGAAGTCCAGACCAGGGTTGCTACAAGACTGGTGAAGTGACAACAAAATATATAAAAAACCCTACTTTAACTAAGTTATGTCTTTCACTACTCTTTCACCACTAATATCTAGAATCAACTTTATTATTTTAGTTTAATATTGAACTTTACTTTTATATTTGAGACCCTATAGTGATTTCTTTTGTTTTTATGCAAATATATTTTTTGTTTGAAAAAATGTTGAAAGTAGTAACACCATAATCCATGTGGATATGATTTCTATATACTATAACCTGAAGCATTGTATACATGCATTTATTTTGCATTGCAAATAACATAGTATTTTTGTGACATTGATACTCCAAAGGAGAGATGGTTCACATAGACCACCGTAAAATTCTGCTAAGTTTTCACTAAATTAACAAGAACACGTAAATAACAATTTCAGATTCTTGATAGATTAGGGTTTTGGCTTAAAGCCTACATTTATAGTGCAGAGACACTATTCTGAAATTACATTTCTGTCATTCATGGTCACCAAGTGACTTTAGGGGATTCAAATAAACAAGCCAAAAATAAAAGACTACTTAGTAATAAACTCCTTAAGCCAAAAAGGCTTCTTCACTTTCCTGGTTCGACCCATATCATTGCAGTTCATAAAACCTTCTAAACCTGTTAATAAAAAGATTGACAGTGTTATGGCTTGAAAAATAAGTTATAGAATTATAATTTCTGGTGAAAAAGTTAGAAGGAAATATTTGTCAACCTAGCTAACGACGTCGACAATAAAGTGGGTCTTTACACATTTGGTATGGACATCTAGCGTCAACAATACATCTTTTTCTTGCTGTAATGTAAAAAAACAAAATTGGTGAATATGATACTAAAAGTGAATTGAAGATTGTGTATTATAAGTAAATAAGAAAATTTTACGTGGATTATAACAAGTTTTTAGTTCTTACCACTGACGACAAGAAATAGTGCAACAAAAACTATCAAAGCATAAATAAATTTGTGAATTTTATCCATATCTCTTTCCTCCTCTGCATATATCGCATATGATTATTTTATACTGAAAATATCTCATTTTCTGTTCACGGAAGTAATTATTTTTTTACCAGTTGCGGAGCTATGCACCTCTTTCTTGAATTAGAATCATTATTAAATGTCTCTTATGCATGTGAATGAGTCATGTTTGTCCCTTTGGTCAACTCATATACATGACCTTTCTGATGATATCAAAGGTAATCCTATTGTTCATCAATAGTCCTTAATCTTTTTAATCAGCCCTTCACAATAGACAGGGGCAAAATATTTTGTATCCAACAAAAATTGAATTTTCAAAGCATCATTAACATCATAATTATGTTGCCGTTCCAACAATCATCTGTAGCACCCAAACAAAATATTCAATAACAAAAAGCATAAGGGAAGGTACTGGAAAACACAAAAAAGTGGGACATTGTTGATTGAGTTGACAGTCTTAAATCTTTGGCCCTTTGGATGTTGTCCTGTCTACTCCAAACTGTCAAGAGTTGACGGTGCAATATATTCTTTAACTTTATAATCGTACCCTTTTATAAGTGTTTAGGGCATGTAAATATGGGTCATTTAAAAATGGCTAAATTATATTTTTGATCTCTTAATTATTTAATTAGTATTGGTTTGGTCTCCTAATTAAAATTTGATTTATTTTGATCCCTTAACTTCTCTCTATTATATATTTTGGTCATTTCTGTTAGTTTTAATTAAAAAACGTTAGGTTTTCTTCATTTTCTTCTGGAATTTTTCTGGGATTCTTGTTGATGGAGATGATATGAAGATGAAAAAGAGGAGAAGAAGATGAAGAAAACCTAACATTTTTGAATTAAAACTAACGAAAAGGACCAAAATGTGTAACAGAGAAAAGTTAAAGGATCAAAATAAATCAAATTTTAGTTAGAGGACCAAACCGATACTACCTAAATAGTTAAGGGACCAAAAATGCAATTTAGCCTTTAAAAATTGGTCCTTGTATTTGTTAATCCTGCATTTTGTCCTGCCAAAATTTAATCACTTAAAATTTCGTCCTTCAACCAAGTTAATGACTGCCATGTCATCAATCTAATGAGTGGCACTGCTAATTGATTCATGCGCACACAAAATGACCAAAATGCACTTAGTTGTTCCAGTTAAACAGGAAAGGACCAAAATACCCTCCTCTTTCATCAAACACAACAAGTTGTAGCAGCTCCTTCTCGGGTCCTTTCATGTAGAATTTCAATAGGCTTTTATATGTGTTTAGTCCCTGCAAATAGGGGTCATTTAAAAAAATGGTCTATGTATTCGTTAATCCTGACAATTTACTCTCTCAAAATTTAATCATTTAAAATTTTGCCTCTCATCCCAATTAATCACCGCCACATCATTTAAAATTTGCAGAACAAATTTACCTGTTTTTGGTTTCAGAACAAAATTTATCTGTTTGCAACGGAGCGAATTTACATGTTTTTGGTTGCAGAACGCCCGTTTCAAGACAATATCATCTACTGTGTTTGGATCATATGCCGACCTCACATGTCCAGATATCTTCAAGAGTGTAAGTTACAACAGTTATCCTCTGTCTAAACCAATTCCAAACATCCAACCAACTCTTGTCATCCTCTGATGTATAGAGTAGGTTTCACATACCTAAGCTAGGTTTCTTGATCTTATGTTGTTCGAGTCAGATGTTGAACCATGTAATGTGAGGTTGTATTTAAGGATATCACATCCATACATGTTGCCCACACCTGCGGGAAAACTTCCTAGGCTATATGAAGATGAGTCCCTTGTACAGATTGAGAACAGAAATGAGGTGAATCCTAGTTTATACTTGGTCTCACAATGCATTTGCATCAGGATATTATCATCTGGGATACTAGCTATTGGACAAGTGTAGAAGGAGTGGACAAATGCATATGAGGACCCCAATATGGAATGTTGTGCAACACATCATGGCAGAGACTTAGGGAGGAATAGTGTATCGTTAGAGGAGGAGGGGGCTACGCGGAATGGTACTTTGTAGGATTGTGTGTGTGTTATGTTGATGTTTGGATATTATGTTTATGGATGTATGTTTTGGTGCGTCATATACTTTGATGGGTTGATTGAGTTATATTTGTGCTATATTTTTTTTTAATATGGTATAATACATGTTCTTATTTGTGTAGAAATTACACTTTTATGTGTTATACGAGTCCGTTTCACTGCACACCATAAAACAATGAACATTTTTTTAGTTGAAATAAACTTTAACCTAGTTGTAGTTTACTACAACAATGGGAAACCAAAATTGTTTATGATCAATGTTACACTGTTTGATTTTAAGGATCAACTTGAGAAAATTAACGACCGTCTCAACTGTGAGGATACAAGAAGGCCGATCAATGTTGAATATTGTTGTCTGTTAATCAACTTAGATGGACGCGTTTGGTTCACCCAGATGAAACTTCAGACTGACTATGATGTGAGAATGATGTTCTCTATATATGGTCTATATAGTTCGAAGAGATCGTTTGACTTTGACACTACCTTGATGAGATTTGTTCATGTTATCCAAACAAGTATGATTTATCACAAGACATAGAAGAAATCAAGGTGTTCACGGATAAACCTGATGGAAAAATTAGTTTGGCTCATCCATGATTTTTTTGTATGTTTAATTTATGTTGCTATTGTTTTCGTAGTATGTTGTTGTTGAATATGTTGTAGTTGAATTATGTTGGTGTAGAATTTGATTTAATAAGAAAATCATAGGTCTTTTTTCTTCAACAAAAAATAAAAATAAAAAAATCATAGATCTTCTATAAATTATAAGCTCCGACCGAGGACAAAATGAAAAATTCGTAGAGGCGTGAATAAGGTGGGGAGCGAAAAAGAGCTTATGGCCTAAGGATGGCAAAGTGTGTTGTCCCACCTAACTTAGACCCAAACAATTTAAACTCATCTAAACAAAACATAACAAGTCGACTGCATTTAAAACTTCGGCTCCGTCTACAAAAAATAGCAGACTAAACAGGTTAGGTCATGTTGTCAACGCTACTTATTGCTCCCATAAGCCAAAATTCATCCAAACTTATCAATTTAGAAATATAAAAACACAGGATTGATGAGTGTGTTTGTTTCAACTTTTCTTAAAAAAAAGTCTAGAGATTAATATTTATAAATTTAAAAAAAATCTGAAATTATTTATATTTGTTTACAATCCATAAAAAGTCATATTTAAAAAAAAATCTGAAAACAATTTGCGAATTGTAGAAATCAGAATCTTCTTCAATCTTCTTTCTCCGATCTCTAAAACCAGAAGCAATCCTAGGGTTTTGCTGTTCAGGTCCGTTCTCATTCTTCCGTTTTGGATTCTACTTGTTACTGCATCTGCTAATTTGTCAATTTTACTTCCTCAATATCAACGTAATTCTTATTCCACTTTCGATAATCTTAGCTCAACCATGTTTTCTCAATTCGTTTTAATTTCAACTTCGAATCAAGAAATTGTAATGAAATAACAATGTTTTATTTGAAATTATTGGATTGTTTAAATGGGAGAAAACAATCTATTAGGATTTGCTGCTAGGGTTCTGGACTTCTGGTTCATCTCCCCCTGCTGCTGCAATAGCGCTTATTGGAACTATTCAATTATCGAGATTTCGATTTTTAGCGCGTGTCTAGTATCTGACACGGCGACACCAACACATCTGATTACATTGAACCATGTTATTTTTTCAAATTATTATTGGTGTCGGTGTGTTAAAGTCACGTCTATGTTCGTTCTTCATAGCTTATGGAATCAATTCAACGACACTTTTGCTTTTAGCTTATGCAAGTTCGGTATTATTTAGATTTATAGTTTTCTGTAGCTGCTGCTCTTTATGTTGTTTACTGGGTTGGTTTTGCTCTTTTTTAGTTTAGAGGCTGCCCGGTTTTTGTGTCTCAGTAATGAGGGGGTTATCTAGTAGATCGGTTTTCTATGGGAAGGGTCTCCAATCTGTATGTATTTATCGCAACCGCATTGTACACCTTGTGCTTGAGATTGAGTGAGCTTAATAAATTTAGAAGATTTCGAAAAAAAAACTTTTGCTTTTGGTTGTCGGTCTTCATAGTTGTTTTGTTATCACTTCCTACTTTGGTACTTGCTTTTTCTCTGCATTTGACTATCATAAATTTCAGTTTTGCTGCAGGGCAACAAGAACATGTTAGGCAACCCCACCCAATTAGGTTTTACTCAATTAGTTCATAATTTAGTAGACTCAAGTAGTTAGAGTTAGGATATCACAATGTATGTATCTAAGTAAATAACTAAAGAGAAGAGAAGAAAAGGCATCTTGTCCTTTTCAGAGGAAATTTGTGCCTTTCATATTGTGAGGTTTTTGTTATTCTTATTGAGACTAGAACTCATCTGGAAGAAAATAGATTTGCGAGTTCAATGAAATATGTGGTATTTTATAGACATAAGTATTTGGTTATTGGGAAAAAAGTCAATACACTTTTAATGTCGAATCAAGATCAACTGGAATGCCATTAACACATGGAGAAATAGTTAATTTTGAAAAACTTTTGTCAACAGTTTTTGGATATGAATCTAACTGATTCAGAAGGGAAGAACATGCATCATGATTGTTCTCAATTTCAATTAAAAAATGAGTTTGATTCACACTCCTTGTTCTGAGTAGTAAGTTAGTAGTTTTTTTTTTTTGGTTGACGAAAAACGCGGAGTTATAACTAAGGGGAAACCTCTGCATTACTTACAATCACACCACAATCGAAAACAAAAAGATCCCAATTCCCTTGACGTTGTCATATAGTAAATGTAGCTAATCATCGGTTTACCCAAGTTAAGATATCATTTGCTTGCGTTCCGCAAACTTATCATCAATAACCAGCGTTTACAACTTTAAACATCTAAATGATCACACATCTGGACAAGGACAACATCTCATCTCAAATGATTAATGAAGGCAATTTTGACCTCTGATTAAAATCTGGGGGCAGAACTGAATTCATTATAGAAGATCTTAAAATAAAAGTTTCATCTAAATGGTTTGCCAAAATGTTCTAACCTGCAACCTTCACTTGTGAATATAGTCTTTCAAAATATGACTATTGTCCTCAAGGATAGCATTTCTTTATCAATTAGCTACTGCTTTAGCGACTATAGTATTAGCCCTACAAATCTCTTTAGCAGAAAACTTATGCTCTATGATTCCTAAAGGTCCGGGTTGCCGCACCTTAATCACAGTTTCCACATCATTCTCAAGCTGTCTAATTAGCCTAGAAAAGGGTAGTGAACTTCGAAACCCTGCGATAGATTGCCTCATTCCTTCACGCACACCATTTGGAACAATTGTGATAGTAGTTTCAAGTAGTTAGAGAGAGTAGAATATCAAAGTTTATGTAAGTAAATAATAATCAAAGAGAGGAGAGGAAGGGGGGTCTTATCCTTTTGAGAGGAAATTGGTTGACAGACCTTTGAAATGAAATTTTGTAATATTGTAATAAAGGGGATTTTCGTTATTCTTTGTAATAGGATTTAAGGTTCCTATCAGAACAATGCTACACTCATATTTTACTTGATTGAGTGGGAGTTAACCAGCCCTTGTTATGAATTTATGATTGTTGGAGTGAGAACCATATCTCAAGTTTTAATTAGCATTCATGTGCACAAGTAAATCTATATGATCATGATGTGCTTGTCATAATTATATACTAGTATCTTATTGATCACAGTGTTAGCTTGGATGCTTGATCAGGATGTGCTTGCTTCATGTTCTAATGCATTAAGAATTTTAGCCGTTGTTGCAATGCCGTATTTATTGTTGATATTGCCTTAATTTTTTTTTTTATAGAAGCATGATTTCTGCTGTCTAAGAAGGAAGTGTCAGACAGGATTACTAACATCATTTTTATTTGATCTGAAACAGTTCATCCAGATTGCCAATGGGGAAAAACGACTTTCTCACACCTAAGGCAATTGCCAATCGAATTAAAGCAAAAGGACTGCAGAAGCTTCGGTGGTATTGTCAGATGTGCCAGAAGCAGTGTCGTGATGAAAATGGTTTCAAATGCCACTGCATGAGTGAAGGGCACCAGCGTCAAATGCAAATTTTTGGCCAAAACCCAACCCGCATAATTGAGGGCTATACCGAAGAGTTTGAGACAACTTTTCTTGAGCACATGAAGCGCAGCCATCGATTCAGCCGTGTGGCTGCGACTGTAGTTTATAATGAATACATTAATGATAGAAACCATGTTCATATGAACTCCACAGAGTGGGCTACGCTTACCGAGTTTGTTAAGTATTTGGGTCGAACTGGAAAGTGTAAGGTTGAAGAAACGCCCAAGGGATGGTTCATTACATACATAGATAGAGATTCAGAAACTCTTTTCAAGGAGAAGATGAAGAATAAGAGAATCAAGGCAGATTTGGTAGATGAAGAAAAGCAAGAGAAGGAGATACAGAAACAGATTGAAAGGGCTGAGCAAATGATGCAGCAATCTAATCCCGAGGCTGATCAGCCTTCACAGGTACAGACCACAAAGGAACTAAATGTAGAAGATGGAACTAAGATAGGATTTTCTCTTGGATCATCAGCTAAGCCTGTGACCAAGGAAACAGGTGATGCATCAAGGATAGTGTTTGATGAGGTTGATGAAGAGAAATATGAGGAAAAGAATCCCAAGAACAATTTGAAGAGGAAAGAAAGTGGTGGTGGAAAATCAGCGTTGGAAGAAATGATCAGGGAGGAAGAGAGGATAAAAGAAAAAAACAACAGGAAGGATTATTGGTTGCATGAGGGAATTGTTGTTAAGGTTATGAGCAAA
>Ga0099826_10004144_pt1 | contig 10084 bp, 9 predicted proteins | sample Mtrugardesep15_FD_76830 | JGI IMG/M metagenome (GOLD analysis project Ga0099826, IMG submission 76830) | Root nodule microbial communities of legume samples collected from California, USA - M. trunc garden sep15 | ecosystem: Host-associated > Plants > Roots > Nodule | place: USA: California...
AACCTTGGGTGGATTTTCGGCTTGTTCGCCATCCCCAGCGAAAGACGTTTAGCCGCCCTGCATTGCACGAACAAATCATGATATCTCGGAAGAGACACAAGAAAATCTAGGTCTCGAATGGTTCGGCAATTTCTTCCCCTGAACGGCCTGCGGGCCTTTGAAGCATCCGCCCGGCACCTGAGCTTCACCCGTGCGGCCATCGAGCTGTGCGTGACGCAGGCGGCTGTGAGCCAGCAGGTGAAGGGTCTGGAAAAGCGGCTTGGCGTCTCGCTGTTTCAACGGCTTCCGCGCGGGCTGAAAATTACCGCCGAAGGTGAGGCCCTGCTGCCGACGGTGACCAGCTCCTTCGACCAGATGGCGACGACGCTCGACCGGATCGAGGCCGGACAGGTGCGCGAGCTGCTGTTTCTGGGTGTCGTGGGAACCTTTGCCGTGGGCTGGCTGCTGCCCCGGCTGAAGGCGTTTCAAAAGCGGCATCCCTTCATCGATGTGCGGGTTTCCACCAATAACAACCGCGTCGATATGGCGGCGGAAGGGCTGGATTTCGCCATTCGTTTCGGCCAGGGCTCCTGGCACGGCACGGATGCCTTTCGACTATTCGAGGCGCCTCTTTCCCCGCTTTGCACGCCGAAACTGGCGGAGATGCTGAAAACGCCCGCCGATCTGATGGAGGCGACGCTGCTGCGCAGCTACAGGGCCGATGAATGGAGTAACTGGTTTGCGGCCGCCGGCGTGACGCCCGCGGCGCAAGTGAATGCAGGCATTGTTTTCGACACGTCTCTTGGCATGATGGAAGCCGCCCTGCAGGGGCTCGGCGTGGCGCTGACCCCGCCATCGATGTTTTCGCGGCATCTTGCATCCGGTGCGATCATCCAGCCTTTTCCGGTTACCATTTCGCTCGGAAGCTATTGGCTGACCCGGCTGCAATCGAAACCGCCCACCCCCGCCATGCAGGCCTTTTCCGACTGGATGTTCGAGACCATGGGCGCTACGGGATGAGGCCTATATCAAGGCAAGCAGAACGCCGCCCGCCGCGCAGAGGACGACCACGGCCCATGGCGGCGTTTTCCAGATCGTCAACAGGATGAAGCCTGTCAGCGCCAGGGCGAAATCCTTCGGGGTGAAGATGGCGCTTGTCCAGACCGGATCATAAAGCGCTGCGCCGAGAATGCCGACGACGGCGGCATTTGCGCCACGCATGGCAGCCTGCGCCAGAAGGTGCTTGCGGAACCCTTCCCAGAAGGGCAGCGCGCCGACGAGCAGCAGCATGCCGGGAAGAAAGATCGCGACAAGGGCGATCGCCGCCCCAGCAACACCGTTGGGCTGCGGCCCCACCACCGCACCAAGATAGGCGGCGAAGGTGAAGAGCGGACCGGGCACGGCCTGGGTTGCGCCATAACCCGCGATAAAGGCATCTTCCGTGACCCAGCCTGTGGCGACGACTTCCGATTGCAGCAGCGGCAGCACCACATGGCCGCCGCCGAAGACGAGCGCGCCTGCGCGATAAAAGGCGTCGAACAAGGAGAGGCCCTGTGAAGCCGCCGCAGCAGCAAGCAGCGGCAGCAGACCGAGCAGCAGGGCGAAGGCGGCAAGCGCGATATATCCGACGCTTTTGGGTACACGGAAGGCGAGATGGGTGGCCTGCCCCGCGGCATCGGAACGACAGAAGACCAGCCCGGCAACGGCGCCGATGGCAAGCGCCAGAACCTGCCCGAAGGCGCCGGCGACAAACACCACGCAGACGATGCCGACCAGCGCGATGCTGGCGCGCTCACGATCCGGCGCGAGGCTTTTCGCCATGCCCCAGACCGCCTGCGCCACGACGGCGACGGCGACAATTTTCAGCCCGTGCAACAGGCCGGCGCCAACCGGCCCTTCGATGGAGGCGGCGACCATGGCGAAGAGAAGGAGGAGAATGGCGGATGGCAATGTGAATGCCGTCCAGGCCGCGAGCGCACCGAGCGGGCCTGCGCGCAGCAGCCCGAGCGCAAACCCCACCTGGCTGGAGGCCGGGCCGGGCAGAAACTGGCACAGCGCCACAAGATCGGCGTAACCGGCCTCATCGATCCATTTGCGCCGCACGACCAGCTCATCGCGAAAATAACCGAGATGGGCGATGGGACCGCCGAAAGAGGTGACGCCGAGTTTCAGGAAGGCCGCAAAAACCTCGCCGGGCGTGCCGCGTCTCTGGCTGCGCACCTCGGTCTCTATGGTTCGTGTTGACGATTTCACGAAAGAACTCCCTGCGTGCAACGGCTAGTCGTCAACACATATCGACCAAAAGGCGGTTTCGGTATCAGACACCATTATGACAGGGATATGAAGGGGCTGGCGGCAGGGACGCCGGAAAGTTGCGAGAACTTTCCGGCGTCGTCTGGCGATTATCCGACGATGGGCCTATCGCTCGGTCGGCAATAAATCGGAGAAGTGCGAAATCCAGCCATTTTCATCCGTACCACCGGAAAAACCCGTTGCCTCCCAGATGATGTGATGCCTGTTGCTGCCGTTGTGAATGGTTACCGCGGCGGCGATAGGGGTCGGCGACCGCCACGAAAAGTTTCGGTTGGGACCAGGCTCGAGATGGCTGAGGGATTCAAGCTGGACATCATCGAGGAACAGCACCGTACTCATCTGGGTCTCATAGAGGTTTTCCCATCGCGCCTGCGCCAGCGCATTTGCTGCCGCAACGAGAAGATTGCTCTCGCCGACGGGATCAGCCAGGGCCGCCAGACGCCATGCCGCGAAGATATTGGTGATATCCCCCGTGCTGAGCCCGAGGCTCGAGAGGAATTCGATCGTCTGCGCATTGCCGAAAGCATCATAACCCGCTTCACCAAAGGGCCGGATATGCTTGACCACGAAATTGCTGAGAATTGGCATGTGTGTCTCCTTTTTTGAACATGAGCCACCTGTTCCCGGGCGTTGACGTGCGGGATCGCGTGGCGGGATCTGGTGTTGATTGGGTGCCGGAATATCTCCGGCAATCGATGGGAATGTGGTTGGCGGCCGGCGCTCCGGCCTAACCGAAGGTGATGGCGACGCGGGCCGGCATGCCCAAAAATTCCTGCAGTCCGAGGCGCGTTCTGGCGCCGCCCCGCCCGGCCGGCCATGGGTCGAGAATATGCAGTTCGAGATCCTTGCCGTTCACGGTGTAGCCGTAGACGAGGTAATAATGGTATTCGGTTCCGATCACGAAGACGCGGTTGTTATCAATCTCGCTCCTGACGATATCGGCGGTCAGACCGTTGACGAAATGGCCGCCGGTCGAGGTGTGATCGAAGGCGTTCCACTGGCTGGACACCAGCTTGACGATATTGCTGTTCGGATTTGCCCCGCCCAGTTCAAGGATGCCGGCGGATTGATCCAGAACCTGCGCCAGCTCCCAGCGTTCCTGAACCTGCGGATCGACGGTCGCGAGCGCTGCGGTATTGCGTCTCGCAATATCGTATTGCGTGGCCGCAGGAAGCCCGCGATAGGCCCGCACCATCTGCTCGACGGCGGCAAAGCACCAGGCGGGGGTGTCCTGAGGTACCAGAACGGGAGGGTTGTTGACTGTCGGCATGGTCTTCTCCTTTCTGAAAATGACGCGGCATGGGGCGCTTCGATGGCGGCCGGATGCCCGTCGTTGATTTGGTGAATGTCGAAGTTTCGGTGGCCGCCCTGCCGGCATATGCGCCGGCAGGACATTGCCCATGATCCATGCCAAGGGGGACGATTCCGGCTGAGACCATGGATGCGCTTCCTGCCGGGCCGGAAAGGGAACGGCAGGGTCTCAGGGGATCAGGCGGTCTTGCTCAGATCCTGACGATACGCCTGCAGCGACGCGATTTTTGCGTCCGCAGCGGCCTCGCGTTCGGCGACGATGGCCGAGAGCTTCTCCGAGGCTTCCGCCATATAGTTCGTCAGTGCGGGGCCTGTGATATATGAGCCTTGCAACCCGTTGAGCTTCGACCATCCGTGCGCAAAGCTGCGGTTGAATCTGTCACTGACGGTCACCACCGCGTGCCATTGGGCGGTCTGCCTGACGAAGAACTCGTCAACGGAGCGAACGAGCTGGGCGAAGCGGTTCCTGCGAATAGTCTCCTGCCCCGCGACATTTTCGATGCCGTCGATCTGATGCTGTGCATCGTCGGCTACGGCCTGCATGAAATCGGCGAAGCCTTTGAAGAAAAAGGCGATTTCCTCAATAATTTCCTTCATGCGTTTCAGCGCCGAAATGCTGACGTTAAGCGACTGGACCGCAAGCTTGATCTTGTCATCCTCGGCCTGTTTGCCCTTGAGCAGAGCGTTGATCTTTATGAGTTCGGCGGCCTGGTTCCGGCGTTCTTTCTCATAGGTTTCCACCTTGTCGATCATCTTCATTTGCATTTCACGCAGGCTCGCCGCCTGCTGCTGCTGCTCGTCGGTGAGCTTGCCAAGCCCCTTGTCGAGCGCGTCGAGCGAAGCCTGCAGGCTGGAAATCAGGGTTTGCTGACTTGCAATCTTCTCCTCCTGCGCTTTCAGTTCTGCAGCACGCGCGGTCAGTCGTTTATCGAGTTCGGCAAGCTCCACGGCCTTGCTCGATTTCGGATCGGCGCCGTCGGCCTCCTTCGCCAGCGCCGACCTGCTGTCCTCCAGCGATTTGATATCCGTCTTCAAGGTGTCGCGTTTTTCCTCGGCTTTGCGGAGTTCAGCCTTCTGCTCGGAAATCTTGCTCTGCGTTGCCGCCGCATCCGTCTTGCCGTCGCCGGTTGCGGGCGTGCGGCCGCCACCACCCTGCCCCTGTCCGTCAGCACCCTGCCCGCCTTTGGACTGCCCTGAGAGAGCACCGCCAACCGAGGACGCCAACATCGAAGCCGGTCCGCCCGCGACCATGGCGATGGCAGGAACGACGCCGGAAATCATCTGCGCGCCGACACGAACGATCGACATGACGAAAGCGCGCTGTTCTGCCGTATTCGCCCGCTGTTCGTATTCGCGGGCTTTCTTTTCAAATTCCGCGACCTGCGCCTTGAGATCGTTCACAAGTGATTCAAGCTGTTGGCGCCGCGCATCGGCCTCGTGGATTTCCCGCTCCATCACCGCCTTGTCTTCGAGACGCCTGCTCAAAGCCGTTTCGCTCATGCTGGTGGCTTGAGCCGTTTTCGCAATGATGGCGTCATATGTGTCGGCAAGATTAAGAAGATCGTTGCGCACCTCCAGTGCTCTATCGCGGATATTTTTCGCCAGTTTTATCAGGTCGTTGGAGACAAACGCCTTGATTTCGGCCTGATCATTTCCCTCCCTGATATCGAGCCAATCCGGGAAAAGATCGGCGATGGACGAACCGATGCGGGTGGCCGTCCCTATCGCGCCTCTCATGACTATTTCGCTCTTCTGCTGCGAATCAATCAATCCATCCATGATCGCAGTAATGCGCGCGCGAATTTTGTCCTCTTCCTGCGGCGTAGTGTTGTAGGCGATGTAAAGCAGATCAATCGCATTGTCGGTGTCGCGCTTGGCACGCTCGACATCATAGGTTCCCTGGATTTTATCGACATAGGACCGGACAAGCGCCGTATCCGACTTGGGAAGGCTGAAATTCGGTTGCGAAACGATCGCATCGACGCCGGCGTCGATTGCGCTGTTGATCTGGGCGGTCCGGCTTTCGAAAGTCACGACATTGTTCATTTTCATGCTCCTGTTGATGGATGGTTACGGAGAGTCATGGGGTTGATCGTTCACGATCCGCATTGTTTCTTTGCGTCGTCCGGCAGTCCGGCCTCGGTGGAGGAAATGAACTGCGGCACGTCTTTGGTCAGGCCATCGATCTCGGTGGACAGCCTCGTAACCTGACGTATTTTCGCGTCGTCAGGATTGACCTCGCTCGCTTCCTTGAGAGCGCTGGTGAAGTTGCCGACCTGAATGTTGAAGTCCTGAACCTTGACGTTGATGGTGGAGATCGCCGCTTTGAGCCTGGTGATCTGCTCCTCCAGAGTTTTCACCGCCTTCTGGTTTTCCGCGTGGCTCTGCTGTGCCGCCGCAAGCTGGCGACGATTGTTTTCGAGCTGGTTGCGAACGCCTTCAAGAGCCGCCCGGGCATTGTCCAGCCGTGGCTGCGCGATGCGGTATTCCCTCTCCGCATCCTTCATCCAACCGAACGCCTTCACCGCGGCGTCACCGATCTGGCAAATTCCCGGCAGGAAGAAGAGGACGCCGCTGCATATTTTTACTCTCTTGGCCTGCTCGTCCATTTCCCTGCGGGCTTTTTCGAAGGTGGCCTGACGCGCCCTGACGTTCTCGCTCTCGGACTGAACCAGCTCCTCATAGCCCTTCACGCTGGTTTCGGACTGCACCACCTGCCGCTCCAGCTCGATCTGCAGGTACATGGCCTGCCCCAGCGCCTTCTCGCGGTCGGCGCTGAGTTGCTGTTGCGCCGTCAGATGTTCCATCAGGCACACGGATCGGCGGCCGAGCAGTTCGCGGCTCGCTTCCGCCTGTTCCAGTTTCGACTGGAAAGCCGCCGCCTGCTCGGCGGTGAGGGTTGCCGCGTTCGCAAGGGCCGGCTGGCCCATGGACGGGGTATCGAATTGCATCGCGATGGCCGCAAGGCCAACAAAAACAACATGTTTAAGTTGAATCATTTCAACCTCCTCTGAAGAATCGGGGATGAATAAAAGGCATGACGGGCTCTACGCGCCGCCCGGCATCGCTGCCGACCGCGCCCGAGACATGGCAGTAACATTCGGGTGTCATGTGGTTTCGGATGCATCTTTCGCGATGTCGTCAATGCCTAAAAAGCAACCATCAAAGATTGTATTCATGGCAAATGGACGAAAGATTTCGCATCCACGGCTTCATTAAATTATGCAATAAAAACAGTAGATAACTTCATTGTCAGCGTCACCCTCGCAAACCGTCTCAAAAGGGAACACATTTTAACGCGCCCCTTAACATTCAATTTATGAGAGTATTTTTTAATACCGCGCAACAGAGCCTCGGGGGAGTGCAACAAAATGCACGCATCTTCCGAAGCGGAACCTTTCGGCTGTCACCCCTGCCCCAAGCGGCCGTCGTCAGCGAACAGAACTCACGCTTTCGAATTCGCCATAAAGTAGCGAATAGAAAAAACATGAGAGAAAGGTATCCGGAAAAGCAGGCGCTCCAGCTTCAAAGACGCACCCCAAAAGGGACTTCGTCCGGCCTCAGCCGGACGTGCTTCGAGAGAGGCTGGACTTACTTGCGAACCGCATCCTGAACGATGCCGCCTTTGATGATGCTGTCACCTCTCTTTGCACCCACATATCGGCCGTCTTCAAACAGGAGCAGCGCCTCGTCCGCGCGCTCGGAGACTTCGGCGCGTTCGCCACCGTCATGTGCGCCGTGGGCATCGCATCGGTCCATGGCGGGCAATTTACGCTGGCGGCGGTTCAGGCAGTTGTCGTGCCACCCGGCTGGGCATCCAGCCGCAGGACACGCGCATTGATCGATTGGCTGGAGCTGGAAAATACTGCGCAGCGGCACCCGCCAGGCGGGGATAACCGCGAGCGGCCATGGCGCCTGAGCGGCTGGCTCATTACGGCAATCGAGACGCTCGCCACTGCCTATCTCACCGCGGCTTCTCCATGGGAAATCTCCCCGGCAATGGAGACACCCGGCGAAAAGGCTGTCGGAACAGACGCCCTTATCGACGGTGTGAGCTGGTCACTGCGGCACGCGCAGGATTTGTCTTTTGTTTCGGAGGAGATGCGGATGTTCCTTGGGCATGCGCCCGGTTTCCCCATCCTGTTGGACTTGTTATTGGCTGCGAAAACAGAGGCGTGCGATGCGACGGGTTGCGTGTTCTCCCGCAAGGCGGCCGCCCGTGCGTACGGGATCAGCCGCGCTCACGTTACGGCCATGCTTGCCAGGGCCGAGCGGTTCAACATGCTGAAGAGAAACGGATCAAGAATAGTCCTGAGCGAGCCGGCATTGCAGAGCGTCCATCGCGATCTGGCCTATCAGCTCGCCTTCGTCGTTTTATGGGCGGAGACGGTGAGAACGTCTGCGCCGTCTGCCGATGCCCCGGAGAGCCTGTCCGGCCTAAATGCCTCCAGCAATCCGCGATAGGGCTTGGTGAGCGGCGTGGCATAAGCGCCGCGCTTGGCGGTTGATAACCCCATGGACACCAGCGATTCCGCCTGTTTGACGGCCGCTGCAACGCCATCGACAACCGGCACGCCGAATTCATCGCGCAATTCGGCGGCAAGGTCGGCCATGCCGGCGCAACCGAGCACGATCGCCTCCGCCCTGTCCTCTTTCAGCGCCAGCGAGATTTCCTCCCGCAGCCTTTCACGGGCGTTCGAGCCGGGATCTTCCAGCGACAGGACAGGAATATCGGCGGCGCGCACGTTGCAGCGGGCGGACATGCCATAACGATGGACCAGATGTTCCAGAGGCAGCCGTGAGCGTTCCATCGTCGTGACGATGGTGAATTTCTGCGCGATGAAGGCGGTGGCCGAGACCGCCGCCTCGCAGATGCCGATAACGGGAATATCGGCCAGAGCACGGGCCGCATCGAGCCCGGTATCGTCGAAACAGGCGATGACTGCCGCGTCGGCTCCATGCGCCGGGGCCTTTGCCAGTTCCAGCAGGAGGCCGGGCACGGCGAAAACCTCGTCGTAATAACCTTCGATGGAGACGGGACCCATGGACGAGGTAACGGCCAGTATCTTCGTATCGCGGCCGGCTATCCGCGTCGCGGCGTCGGCGATGGTTGCGGTCATGGATTGCGTGGTGTTGGGATTGATGACGAGAATGCGCATTTTACGTTTCTTTATCCGCGTGAATGGCGGCGATTGAGCGTAACGATCAGGCCAAGCGTGGCCGCAATCACCAGGAAGGAAAACAGGGTTGTAACAGCACCGAGCGCATAAAGCACCGGCGTCGTGACATTGGTGGTCATGCCGTAGATTTCCAGCGGCAGCGTGTTGTAGGTGCCTGACGTCATCAATGTGCGGGCGAATTCGTCATAAGAAAGCGTGAAGCCGAAGAGGCCGACGCCGATCAGGCTCGGCGCGATCATCGGCAGCACCACATGGGCGAAGGTCTGCCAAGAGGATGCGCCGAGATCGCGGGCGGCTTCTTCATAGGACGGCGAAAAGCGGTTGAAGACGGCGAGCATGATGAGCACGCCGAAAGGCAGCGTCCAGGTTAGATGCGCCCCGAAAGCTGATGTATACCATGAAGGTTCCAGTCCAAGCTGCTGGAAAAGAACACCAATACCGAGTGAAATGATGATCGACGGCACGACGAGGCTGGCGACCGACAGGTAGAATAGCGGCGTAGCGCCGATGAACCTGCGCCGGAAGGCAAGGCCCGCCAGCAGAGAGACGAGCACGGTGACGGCCATGACCATCAGCCCGAGACCGAGGGAGCGGCGGAAGGAGCCGCCGAAATCGCCGACAGCCTGCTGTTCGAAGAGATTGCCGAACCAGTGCAGCGAAACGCCGTTCAGCGGGAAAGTCAGGCCGCCATTCGGCCCCTGAAAGGCGAGGATGAGGATGGCCGACAGCGGGCCGTAAAGGAACAGCACGAAGAGGGCGAAAAAGAAGGCGAGGATATAGAATTCGCGACCGCGTTTTTCCTGATGCATGGGATCAAAGCTCCTTGCGGATATCGACGATGCGCAGGATGCCCGCGACCATCAGAAGAACGAGGATGAGCAGGATGACGGCATTGGCGGCGGCGGCAGGATATTGCAGCAGCGACATCTGGTTCTTCATCATCAGCGCCACCGACGCGCTCTGGCCGCCGGACATGACCTGAACCGTGGAGAAATCGGCCATGACCAGCGTGACGACGAAGATGCTGCCGATGGCCATGCCGGGCTTGGCAAGGGGAATGATGACGTTGCTGAGCGTCTGCCAGCCCGTCGCGCCGGCGTCACGCGCCGCCTCGATCAGCGATTTGTCGATGCGCATCAGCGTGTTGAAGATCGGCGTGACCATGAACAGCGTATAGAGATGCACCATGGCGAGCACGACGGCGAAATCGGAATAGAGCAGCCATTCGATCGGCTGCGGGATGATGCCCATCTTAATAAGCGACGAATTGACAAGGCCATTGCGCCCGAGCACCGGGATCC
>Ga0099826_10004145_pt1 | contig 10084 bp, 2 predicted proteins | sample Mtrugardesep15_FD_76830 | JGI IMG/M metagenome (GOLD analysis project Ga0099826, IMG submission 76830) | Root nodule microbial communities of legume samples collected from California, USA - M. trunc garden sep15 | ecosystem: Host-associated > Plants > Roots > Nodule | place: USA: California...
CCATAAATTTACAAAGAAAAGTAAGTTTTGATACGGAAATCAAAACAATAAAGATATAAAGTAAAAACAAAATGTTAATATGAAAAAGAAAATTGCCACATAAAATATCATAAAATTGTTAATATAAGAAAGAAAGTTATCACAAAAATTATCATAAAATAATTGTATAAATATTAATTTTCTTTTTAATTATAACAATGAATGGATGGTTTCGTAAACAAAACATAAAAACACAATGAATGGATGGTGTCGTTAATAAAAGCTGTCTAGTTCATATAAGAGGTAACCTCTCGGAGAAATTGTTGGTTAAAAGAATTAACATATTGACCTTTGAAGTCATTTTGGACGCATCTTATCAAATTGTTATATTGGGTCAGCCTTATATATATCTTTATCTTTATCCTAGAGAAACTAAATCCATTAAAGGTTAAGCAGCTATCTCTTTCATGGCAAAAAGAAATGGGCAAAGGATTGCCTTCTCAAAATACATACACCTTTGTCACTATTATTAAAAAAAACCACTTTTTATATTAATTGAAATTTTAAATAGACCTTTAGAGAAGTTCACGAGTAGTGTTGTAGAAAATGAAAGAATTAGAGATGCTGGAGAAGATAGAAGATATATAACATATTTTTTATTATTTTGGTCTCTTGTCAACGTGGACATCCTAGTAAACATCTAATAGTAAAAAAAGGGACATGTCATCAGAGTGAACACCAATGTAAGGTTTTGAACTAAATGACTAACAAAGTTAATATTTGGGGAGTTTTAAATAATTTTTCTTGATTCAAGGATGTGTCAGACAATGAGTGTCACTTTTATAGATGAAAATGAGAGTTTCAATTTTTTTTTTCAGTATACACTCTCATGTCCAATATTGTTCACGTTGATGTATGAATATGAATGGTAGGTGTCCCATATTGATAGATCCTCATACCATATTTTAAATTAATACTGGTCTAACTCATACTTACAAATATTTTATCGAGTCTAACTCATACTTACAAAATAAGCTTATAAGGTAAAAGATATCATTCTATATAAAATTATTTTACACCTTAAATTTATTCTATATGAATTCACATTGTCTTGTTTTACATATATTATAAGAAAAGACTACCATGCATAAAAAAAATAAAGAATACAAACAAGGATTGTATCTAGCTGCAAAGATAACTACAAACTATGTTTGAAATTCTATACGAAAGAGATGTCCGTATTTATGGTACATCAATAGTGTCTCGAATATAATTATCAACAATAGAAGAAACCTATGATAAATTTACTTGTTTCTTTTATAAAACATAAAAAACTCATTGCATGTTTTAAACATATTAAGAAAAAACAAACGAAAAAAAAATACGTGAAACTAAAATTAATAATTATGGTAAAAAATCAAAAGTGATACTCAATTGGCATTTTGGAGTTTTTTTTGCCTCGTTTAAACAAAAAGAAAATGTGTAAGCCTAAGAGTTCTTGGATGAGATAGTAAGGATCTATTTCAATTTAATCAGCGGTTATAGATTAAAATTCAACCTTAAAAAAATATTTATGTTAAAAAAGTTTTATCCTTTAAAAAAAAATTATCCGAATCAAAGAATTAATTTTTGTTGTTCCGTGCAAAGATACTCAGTAAAAAGACGTGAAGTTTGAATAATATCTATGTTTACGTGTGCGAATGGAATATAAAAATTTCAAACTCAAATGAATATTAACTTTGAATGAAAGAGTAGTATACCGTATGACTTACTAATAAAAAAATTCAAACTCAACTGAATATTAAGTTTGAATAAAAAACTATACCGTATGAGTTAATAACATACATACACTTGTTAACGGTCCAATGGATGGTCATTAACAATCATCATGCCATAGACGCAAGAGCACTAAAGTGACAAGGAGGTTTCCACAAGAAACGGTCTTAAGAGGACATGTATATTCGGTACCACGATAATATACTATGCTAGAATTACGATGATTTGATTCCGTAAAAACCGTAAAATGTAGCTTTTGAAAAATAACAGTGGAAGCATGCTAACCATAAGATCACACTTTTTTTTTTTTTTTGCGTACACGGGATATCCTCCGCCTGCAGAGACTAATGCCAAATTTCCTCCAAAAATTAGATTGGATTCGAACTCAAAACATGGTTAATACAGAAGAGACTCATTACATGCGTTATAATATCACACATATGCTATATTAATTTGAGTCGGTTCAGTATGCTAACTGAGGACGCATTAGAAGGGGGTATATGCGGGTGGAATATTTTGTTTGTTATGATAAGCTAAACTCACATTTATTTCTTGCATGTGTTTTTCGTTCTTTATAAATTGTTGTCACTCCCTTCATCTATTTCGCTCACTCACACATTAACACACTTCTTTCTCTTTTTATACTCTTTCTTCTCATTCACTCTTCTCAACATTTCTACTTTCTTCTTACACTCTCTCTGGTTAGTTTCACGATCCCTTTTTTCTTTATCATCTCTCATGTCTCATTCCATGGATATATATATATATATATATATATATATATATATATATATATATATATAATGGTTTTTTTAAAATAAAATAAAAACTATATATAAAGGAAATGAAAATAAATTGGATTGATTTTTTATTTATTCAAGTTATACATTTAAACAAATTTACTTTTAAGAATGTTTTTTTTTAAAGATACTTTTAAGAATGTTATATCGTTCGTTTTGTCGAAAAAACAATTATATTGTTCTTGTTGTTTAAAAAGATAAGAATTTTAATTATATTTGTTATATAGGTAAAATATAAACATAGTTTGTTGGGTTCAAACCCCCAAAAAAAAAACATAGTTTGTTACCATTTAAAGTCACGAATATTTGTAGATATAATTTTAATCAAAATCAAAATTTCTTATAAAAACATTGTTTATGGACTGTATGTCTTAACGCTAGTAAAAAATAAAATAAAAGCCCTATTGGTAATGTAAGCATTATGAGAATTTCTTTTCCCACTCTGTCAGCTGAAGGTCAGTAAAACACAATAAGGAGGTTGAATTGTATTGACTTTTTCTAAAATTCTTTTTCCAAGTGTTTAAACAAAACGGATCAAGCAAGATTATCAAAGAGAGACAACACAAACAATATTCACCCCACAATCCATTGTTAGTTTAGTCCCCTTGCACTTCCAAAGGATTTTTCACTATAATACACAAATTACAATCACTTAGACACACAAGTCACATATTTACTCGCCTCACACAAGAGGACTTCTACAATCAGAGTTTACAAATAAATTTTGATTGTTACACTTTATACCCACAGAGTGGTAAACCAACAATACGCTCAAGCGACTTATGATACTTAAGAAATTCTAAGATATCAAAGTTTTTAAGAAATTTTTTAAGTGTTTGTACGCTATATAATTTGACAAAGTTTTGCCTCTTGTAAAATTACGTGAAGTCTCTTATTTTCTCCAAACTACCCAGGTCCTTAAATATGCGAGAATAAAAGAGTCGTTGTTTGAAGAGTGACAATGCGTCAAAAACGTCCTTGAGAAGTTTTGATCATGTTTGAAATAGTTTACATCTAATGGATAATTACGCTGAATAGTATTAATAAATGGACTCTTTGGATATTTGAGAATAATTTGTTGCATTCTCTTTGCCTTTGAAATTTTTTGTTTGTTTTAGCATGTGATCAGAAGAAGATAAAATATACAATCAGAACTTAAATGCAACGTTATGTTCCTTCATGAGAAGACAAAACTTGTCAGAGTCTACCAGACTGCTGACGTGGCCATCCAAAATTGCTTTCGTCAGAATCTAGCTCCACCAGAACTTGTTTCCTTCAGAGTCTTCAAGTTCAGATACAACTTATGATCAGAGTCTTCAGAGTCTTGAATGGAAAAATGTGTTTATAATCCATTTCTAGTTCAAAAAATATAAAAGAAAACGTTTTTTGGTCGGCTGTGTCGATTTCTTTCAAAACATGCACACACAAAAATCATGCAAAAAAATCAAGAAACAAGACTCCCATATAAAGGACTTCTTACATGACTTTTCTCCTCAAAATCCAAAATTTTATCGTTTAAACTCATTTTTCATTTTTTTTTTATATTCCCAGAAATATCTAAAATGAATTAGCATTAGCTTCATTTATTTTTTTAGAACTTTTAAATTTTTTTTATTTTGATATATTTTGCTCTTTGGTGATTTTTTTTAAAGGCACAATTGTTGAAGTGGGAGGAGGTATTGATTGTTGCTGATATATAGACATATTGCAAATAATATAATATGAACCGTATTTTTTCGCTTCGGATTCTATAATTCAAACGGGGTAAAATGAAAAATTTGAAGAACGCACAATAAATTGATGAGGTTGAAAAAAATCTAAAATAGGGTCTGCCGTAGCTAAGCCAGTTTGGAAGCCTATGTGCACTATGAATGCTTTGACTAATTTTTCTTATACACACCCACACATGGGGAATTCCCCTACCTCAAATTTCTTTTTTAAATAACAAAATATATTTTATTCCTTTTTCAATTTAGTTACTTTTATTTCTTCAATTCTTAAGAATTTTTTAAATTTCAAAATTCAGTTTTAAGAATATGATACTTTTTTTGAAGAAAAAGTACATTCTAAAAATTTGTTATTTGAGCGATGACAACTCTAGGTATATTGATATAGGAGCCGACACCACCCCAAATTACAATATGTGTATTAGTCAAGGTAATTAAAACCGAACCGGGTGTCGAACCGGTGAATGTATGGGTTTAGGGTTTAAAGGTTCAACCGGGGTTGAACCGGTTATAGTAAATATATATACTTTTATTTTAAATATGATATATAAAGTATTGGTAAATAAATAAAAATATTATTTATTTCACAATTTTTAATCCATAAATTTTATTATATATTTTTTCACATAACATATATAGCAAGAATTTCATTACCTCAAAAAAAAAAAAATCACTAGAATAAATGCCAAACCTGTGGAATGAAAATTTTATGTCATGATCATAGGCTATATATGATAATTAAGAGTTTTTAGATGTTTTTTAATTTGTTTCCTAGTCAACAAATTGCCTCGATGTGTCTTCGTCGCCGTGATGCTTGGTGGATTGCTTTTTCCGACTTTGGTTTCTAGTTCGGCTCCAGATATGTTGAGATCTGCAGGTCTCAAAAGTTTTGGATTGTGTATGATGTACTGGAGGGTTGCTTTGTTCTGATTCAAGAAACAACTAGAATTCTGGTTCTTTGTTGTATATGTTCTGCTTCAAAACCTTATTGTCGTTGTGTTGGATTTTTTTATCCGGTTCGTTGTGCACGGGTTCGTTGGGCTCGAAAGGATTGGTTCTGCTGCTGTATTTGTTGCAGGAGTTGTTGGTTCATGAATCTTTCGGTGTTGGCTGTTGATTCTTACACCATTAAAAATGTATCCCAGTCATCCTGATTGATTGACATAGGATTGTATGGACTCGAAATAGTCGTTATTGCTTGTTGCCTTTGTTACATGAAGTTGATGGTATGTGAACCGATTTCGTGTTGACGATCGATTCATTCGCCAAACTTTAGACCCACTTGGTAATAATAGTTTGTTTGAATTGTTTAGGGTTGGATCCATTTTATGGATTTTTTTATGTTTTTCCCGCTAGGGTTGTTAACTAGGTCAGGTTTTATGTCCCCTAGTTTTTACGTAATTTTTTTTTTAATAATATATATGAGCATTTGACAACAGATTATAGTAGGGTGCCAACTTAGTTAGACACTATTCTTTTTATGTCATTTTGCTCTTGGCCTATCAAAAAAAAAAAAGTTTCCTAGTCCACCAAAACTGAAGTGCATGTGACGTGAATGAAATGGAAAGAGTGAAAGACTACTAGTATTGGATGATTCAATGAGATAGAGTACAACTGATAAAAACGACAACATATTGAGTCCCACATCGAAGAATTCTCAAGTGTGAAACAATTTAATCTAGGTTAATCGCATTCAAGAAGAGTTCGCTGTAGATCGGAACCGTCGTTTTGAACTTGGATATTTATCCAATTTGAAACAAGATACAGTTCAATTTTTTTTATTTTTATTTTTGCAGAAAAGCAAACAAATGGTCTGACCCGGACAAGACCGTTGGGCCGCCGGTTTTGACCGATTCTCCTGGTTTTTGTTCAGTTTGGTGGTATTTTTTTTGGTTTTGTGTTGAGGCGGTTTTAAAGGCCACTTGGACCGGATTGTGGTCCGGTTCCCGGTTTTAACTACCTTGGTATTAGCATTTAACTCTTAAATTACATATCCTCCACATTTCAAAATAAATTTGTCTTCTAATGAGATATCCCACCAATTGAAGTGGATGGTTGAATTTACAATACCCAATAATTTGCAATACACCATTGGTCATGTCTTTAACCCAAAATAATAAGGGGTGGAAAACTGCTCTTCTCTCAAATAGCTTTGCTTATTCCCACCTCAAACTTCTTAAAATAACCCCTACGTGAGTTAACTGAGTTGGTTTTAGGTAAACTAACAAACCAATAATTCTTCTTAAAAATGTTATTTTTTCTAAGCCTAGAAACGTACAGTATGTTATGTTCATTTCTTTTTGTGTGGTTGCATGATCCTCACCCTCAACTTGATCATCCTCTACCTTATCCTCCTCTATCTCTGGTTGCTGAAGGTACGGATCCTCCGACCCATCAACATAGTGCTGCTTAGTCAGATTGTATCCCTCGTTCTAAGTGTTATGCATATGCTCTTGTGTATGATGAACCACCTGTGAATGAGCCGCATGTGAGCTCTCTACTCCTTTCAGGTTCCCACGCCCTCTTCCTCTCTTAGGCACATAAGGGTTTGCAGCCATCCTCTCCTGCCAGTCGATGTTAGCCATCGTCTCTTTACCCAATCTGCTTTCTACGTGGGTTCCCAAACATATCTACACAAAAACAAAAGCAAAAAATCATTAAAATATTAATTTAGGCATTTTATCAAACACCTTGAGTGCAAAATATAAAACAATCACCCATTGTGTTAATTCAACTTCAAAACAACCACATTGTACGTAAACCTACTCTAAACAACATTCACAACAACATCATTCAATTATAACATCTTAAACTAACAAAAAATATTAACTAACCCTAAACACTAACATTTTACTAAAATTATCAATAAAAACACTTAATACAAACTATATTGTATTTTAATAGCATTAGGAGTGCTTACTTGTGATTTTGTTGAAGAAATTTGGATGATTTTCGTGCAAAATGTGATTGGAGATATTTGGTAGAGAGTTTAGTGTTTAAGTGTTTTAACACATGTGGTTAGATGTTGTTGTTTTCTGGAATGTGTCCAGATCGCAACGGTATTTAACTACCACTGGATAATAAGCGAACCCTAGTTAACTACGGTCAGATAAATCACAACGGTAGTTAATTACCGTTGGGGAAAAAACTAATTTTCCATGTGTTTTTAAGAAACTTCATATGTGTAAAAATCAATTTTCATGAATGAAATGTGGGGAGGAATATACGTTCAGTTAATAAGATATTGGGCTTTGCCCAATTATGGATTTGCAGTAAGGGGTGTATGCCTTAAAATGTGGTGCAAATAGCAATTTCCAAAATTGCATTTTCATTGAATATAAATAACGATTTTAAATCTAGACCGTATATTACATTTTTTTAAAAATACATAGGCTATGAAAATACCTCCAAAAATTTATTCAAAATATTTATCCCAATAGAGAAAGGATGGAAATATTTTGTAAAGACGAAGAAACTAAATAGTGGTGATATCCATTTTATGTCGTTGATCAGCAATCAATTGAATCTTCATGTCGAAACAATTCGAATGTTTTGATTTCATATTGATGATGTAACGTAATTTGTAATCTTTATTTTGTAAGTTGTATGTCATGTGTTTTAATATCTATTGTATTTTGTATGTTTATCTTCTTTATTCTTTCTATTGTTAAGTCATCTTAAATTTTAGTCTCATTATTTATTTTGTGTGATTCAAATTACATTGTTCAGTAATAGATACATTGTTTGTTGCTGCATATTGAAATCTTTTTAATTATGTAAAGTTGTGGTTGCGAGTCTTCGATTCATCTGATGCGATTTTGGCGATATCGTATATTGAAATCTTTTTAATTTGAAACTTCTAAAATTAATGCTTACTTGATTTTAATAGTTTTTTTAGTTCCTACAACAACAATTTACATGTAATTTTAGTCTCCGCTAAAACGAAGTTTATTTAATTTCCAGAGAGATTATCACAATGTCGGATTGCAGTAGACTCAATAGGTTTGTTGAAACCATTATTATTGAGCAGCAAAGGGCTTGATTAAGTTATAACTTTGTGGTTAAAATCTGGGTGTAGTCCGTGGAACAATAGATACCACAGTACTTTGTAATTGATGGATTATATTGGAGTAAATTTTTTCATGGAGAAGAAAAAATTCAGTCTATTAAGAGCGGATTGGACTGTACTAGTTATTGGTTGATAGTGAATCAGTATAAAACATATCGTGTACTTCTTCAGTTACTTCTCAACTCTATCTTTTATTCTTTCAGTAACTTAATTTTTAATTGTCTAAAAACTAGGGTTTAGGGTTTAGGACTCAGTTTTTAAGAATTATAATTCAAACTCTATTTCTTGTATTTTTTACACTTTTATATAACTTAGTTTATATCACTTATATATCCTGTGGTATACTAGAAACAAGAATTTTTTTAAGACTTTGAAATACATGAGGAAGTGATTAATTGATTATTGCAAACTCTTTCATAATGCATCTAAGAATCTCAACAGGGTTTTTGAAGGTAATCAAGAGCACCGATAAATAACTCACAAAATACAACAACAATCAACAAGTGAAGAAGGTCAAGCAAACTACGATGTGAATCTATCTCAAGAAGAGATATGGAGGTTTAGGAGCCATTGTTAGAGACGAAGAAGGTCGAGTAATTGCAGCAGCCACATGGAAGATAAAGGGCCCTGATGATCCCACCATGGGTGAAGCTTATGCTATGTTGACAAAGGATTGTTGTTTAAACATTATATTTCTCGAATCCGATAGCTTGGGTTCGACTAGAGTTTGAATAATTTTGTTGGAACTCCTCTCTCGTGCGTGGGAAACGCTACCTCATATACAAATTACAAACTTGTTTTAACGATAGTTGTTTGGGTTAAATATGGTTTTGGTCCCCATAAATATGTCAACTTTTTATTTTAGTTCTTTTAAAATTTTCTTTCAACTTTTAGTCTTTATAAAATTTTCAATCACTACTTTTAGTCCTTATTTTTAATTCAATTTTTGTATTTTTTAATAAAATTGAGTAGAAATGTGTAAAATATTCTAAGAAAATTTTCTAAAAAAAAGTGATTCTTATAATATTTTGAATTTTTCTGGAAAATTTTATTAAAAAATATTAATTTTATGTATGAGTTTACTTTAAAGGAGGGACCAAAAGTGAAGATTAAAAATTTTATAGAGACTAGAAGTTGAAGGAAAATTTTAGAGGGACTGACATATTTATAGGGACTAAAAACATATTTAACCCTAATTGTTTTAAACATACAAATAGGAAAGGAAATAGGGTCGGGCTTTTTATTTTTCCTACCCTATGCAATTCTCATGTGTCTACAAAAATTTATAAAATACTCTTAGTTTAGATTATATGAATCGAACTAGATTATATAATCCGAAACGTTACGAACCAAAAGTATTTTTGAAAAAAAAAATAGGACGAGTGTGAGACAGATAGGGTGAGAAAAGTAATAGCCATAGGGTAGCTCACACGTGTTTTGGCCCAACTAGCCTTGACAAACCCATTAAGGTTTTATTTAGGAGTTTGGAGGGAAAGGGAAGAGAAGATTTTGGAGTGTTGAAAACATAAAAGTAAATGACAAAATCTTTAACAATTTTTGAAAGAGTAAATTTTGACCGAATGATAGATAATTTAATGCTTATAATTAATATATTTTTAATTTTAAGAATATTATAAATACATAGATTAAATTTGAAGAACTCAAATAAACCGTCAGAAACTCTCTAAAACTCTCTAAAAAAAACACGAGAAGGATTTTGTATTATAATAAAA
>Ga0099826_10004146_pt1 | contig 10083 bp, 6 predicted proteins | sample Mtrugardesep15_FD_76830 | JGI IMG/M metagenome (GOLD analysis project Ga0099826, IMG submission 76830) | Root nodule microbial communities of legume samples collected from California, USA - M. trunc garden sep15 | ecosystem: Host-associated > Plants > Roots > Nodule | place: USA: California...
CAAAAGCCTTCTCCTAAGAAAACCGTCGATACCTTCGGACAACGCACCTCCATCTATCGCGGTGTCACCAGGTATGTTTAGTGCATGTTTGAATCGATAGTGAGTTTAGCAGAGCCTGGTGTAATGCGATTATGAAAAAAATAGTATACACACGCTTTTGATTATTTTTTCTATGAAAAGAAAAGTAAAATATTTATATTTTTCATATTTAATGATAGTTATTTATTTGATAATTTTCAGACATAGATGGACGGGGAGATATGAAGCACATCTATGGGACAATAGTTGCAGAAGGGAAGGACAAAGTAGGAAAGGAAGACAAGGTACTATGTTAATTAAAGTTGTGAAACATTATTTATATGTAGGGACTAGGGCTTTAAAATTTGAATAAGTGAAATTAATCAATGGAAAAAATGAATATATTTGAATAAGGATTGTGTCTAACTTGCGCTATGGATGGTACACGGGCAAAGTGGGTCCACGAGATCTAGTGTTTGTGATGGGAAGGGTCCAGTGAATGTGACCACTGACCGGAATAAATGGGAGTTAAAGAATGTGTCTTAGATATTCAAATTTCAAATTCAGATTAATTCATTGCAGCTTCATTTAGATCATTGTTAGTTTTGTTATAGCAATGTCATTTTTGTCTAGCTTCTAGTGTGATCCAGTGCATCAGTCACACTGCATGTGTTTCATTTTATTTTTCAATATTATTTTTCTATTATTATTATCAAATTTGATTTGAAGATTACTATTTTACTATTATTATAATTATCAAAATGGATGTGGTGTTGGTTTGAATTGAACTTTGAAGATTCTGACCGGGCTTTTTTTTCTTTTGTACCTGGTGAATGATTGCTGATTCGTGGGATGTGATCTTTTGCTTCAGTTTATTTGGGTGAGTACTTTTATTTTACTTTGAAAAGCTCATAATAGTTATGTTTTGTAATCTTTGACCAGATCATCATTTTGTTTTGGCGCATATTCCTGCTTCATGTACATTTTAATGATCATGAATTTGAATGTTTGTTTCTTTAGATTCAGATTCTATCAAGTTTAATTAATCATTTAGCTCATAAAATGGAATTTTTGTTTTTTGTTATAATTTAGGTGGCTATGATAAGGAAGAGAAAGCAGCTAGAGCTTATGACCTTGCTGCTCTCAAGTACTGGGGTCCAACGACCACTACCAACTTTCCGGTAAGTTTGTACAAAGATAGATCCCTTTTATTTTACTGTTACTCAACTATTCACCCTCCTTTAACGGTTTTCATAAATGTTTTACATTTTTTTGTTGGAATTAATTCTCAGATTTCCAACTATGAGAAGGAGATTGATGACATGAAGAACATGACTAGACAAGAATTTGTTGCTTCTCTACGAAGGTGAAATATATTTTTACATTTTATTTATAAAATTTTACTTGTAAATTCTTACATACAATTAACTTATTTTTATCTAGTTTTTATGAATAGTCATGAGTACTAGCTAGATTATATGAATAGTTTTATGGACATTTTTATTTTCCTTCATTTTATAGGAAGAGTAGTGGTTTCTCAAGAGGAGCATCAATTTACAGAGGGGTAACAAGGTACTACCTTTGAGTTTTAACTTTTTGTGGCCTGATAATTTCATATTCGTTTTGGCCCCTAGTGTATATCATTAGATTCTGAATGAATAAAACAAGTTATTATATTTGGGATTTTGAAACATCTTTAATTTGTTGCTGCAGACACCACCAGCATGGTCGATGGCAGGCAAGAATAGGCAGAGTTGCCGGAAACAAAGACCTCTACCTTGGCACTTTCAGTATGTACTCATCCATTATCTATATCTTCCATATATTGACATCACTTGCTTTAATCAAATACAGCTTTTATTGACTCTTTTTTATATGCAAAAACAAGATAAAATCTACATATGCCGACCCATCTAATATTTTTTTATTTCCAATTTTTGCCAGTTTTTTTATTAAACTGTTTAATTTGAAAGAATATTTACTTTTGACACAACCATTTTTAATTTTGTTCTTATTAAAAAAAGAAATCGAGTCTAAAAGAAGTAGGCATAATACACTTGCACGTTAATGTTCGTCTGCATGCTTGTAATTTATGATAAAAATTTAGAAAATGACGTTTTCATTCATAGCCTAATCTTTTGTTTTTTCAATTTAATTTAAAAATTTAGGCACTCAAGAAGAAGCTGCAGAAGCCTATGATATTGCAGCAATCAAATTTAGAGGACTAAATGCAGTAACAAATTTTGACATGAGTCGGTACGACGTGAAGAGTATTGCAAATAGTTCTCTTCCCATAGGAGGTTTATCAAACAAAAACAACAAAAATTCCACAGATTCTGTATCAGAAACCAAAATCAATGAACCAATTCAATCTGAAGAAATAGATCATCCATCTTCAACTTCGTCGGCAACAACTTTAAGCTTCGCCTTACCTATCAAACAAGACCCTTCTACCGATTATTGGTCCAATATTCTCGGCTTCCATAATAATCCTAGTGCCGTTACTACCACACAATTCAACATGGATTTTTCTGCTCATGCACCTTCAAATACCAACGGTGATAATCACAATGCAGCATTTTTCAGTGGATCAGGTATGTTTGTTCAGCAACAAAATACGAACGTCGGAAGCAGTGGTTCTAATTCTTCATCTTCATCGTCATCAACGAGTTCAATTCCATACGCAACGCCAATATTTTCTTTAAATAGTAATAGTAGTAATTATGAGAATGGTACTAGTTATGGAAATGGAAATAACTGGATTGGACACACATTCCAAACACATGCAAAGCCAAGTCTATTTCAAACACCAATATTTGGAATGGAATGAGCTCATGCATATCAGGTGGTGGAGGTAGAGAAATGAGAATCTGTGCATATAATAATAATGAATGATGATGATGATGAAAGTGTTGAAGGAAGGACAGTGGTGTAGTGATGGATGTTGTTGTTAGTCTTAGCATGCAATGCAACGCAATAGAATCAGAAGAAGAGAAGGACTAGTCTTTATTTACAGTCATAATAGTTCATGAGAGATAGCTGTTGCTGACTGACACTGTACTAACTCAAAGTTCCTTTGTTTTAAGTCTTCAATTTTTCCTTTTTTGTGTTTTTCAATTTTTTGCATTTTGTCTCTGTTTATATACTGACATGATTTATGAGTATAATGGGAAATAAATCCTTTTGTAATCCATTTCATTATGTTGGTATCAACTTGCTATATATGTGAAAGACATTCAATGCCTATACTCACTCATCGTGTACCATTGCTGTATATTATTCACTTGATGACTAAGTTAACAACAAAACAAACTACTGGAAGTATAATTAACTTGAAATTTAAATATGAAGTTTTTTAGTATTGAAATTTTATTTCACTTTTGATAAAAAATGTAGAAATTATATTAAATCAGTCTGGCTGGAGTTTATTGTGAGTGGGCATCTCTTTAATTTGGCTAGCTGGACTTGTTTCACATGCAAGCACACACGTCTGTGTGTACTTTATAAAGTCAGACTCATTCATTGCCTTTTACTACAGTGAGGTACTTTTTATTATACTAGGAAAATATTGTGAGAGGAGTTAAATGATTCTCTTCCCAATTAAGTAGAAATCGTTATAAAAAAAGGAGTTAGAATTCACGTTGAAATAACAGCTTGTTCAAACTTTAGTTATGTTTTGATCAAATTTTGGGTTACTATGGCCTATTCCTTCGGAAATCCTTAAAACAAACTCTCACAAGTAATAAATATATTGTGCATTACACGTTTTCTACTTTAATCACAAACAATTGTAGTCAAATATTGTATCCTTCTCGCTTAAGAAAAACGTTCAAGATAACACGTCTCGAACTTCGTTTTGATGGCGTAATAGCAGTGCACTAAAAAGTTAGTGCGAAAATACAAGCAAGAAAAAACCGTTGTATTTTAGGACCATCTAGAGTATCATTTGACCCACGTGACAAAGAGGGTAGGAGTTTTACGGAAATAGATAATTTATCTTTTCATTGTTTGGAACTTTGTTGACTCAGCTTACATTTAAAATGTTAACTATTGCCTCGAAATACTAGTTAAGAAAAAAAAAATTGCATTTGAAAACATTATTCTTTACGTTTTTTAAATTTTGACTACACAAATTCCATAGTATTTTTATTATATTTAGTTTCCCTAATCAGTATTCTGAGACACTAATTAACATTTTTCTTAAAAGAGATATAAATGATTTATTCAAGGTAAAGTTACACTTTTCTTTTAACTAATTGAGACAATAATTTATTCAGTTATCTTTATTTCATTGCAATTTTACCCTTTAAGTTCATTTACATTTATTGATGAATTTTCGTTTTAAATTGAAGATTGATATGCAATCATGGCGGAAGACCATAGATTTAAAGCTTAAAAATTCATATGCAAATGAACGAAAATGACAAAAATGCAATGAACAAAAAGATAATGGTTCAAATAGTTATATGAAATGAAGTTAAAAGACTACATATTAAAAAATTAGTTAAGATTAATTTAAGGAAATGATCAATTACCCCTGAAATGGTAAATTTTGCAATTATCTTCTTGAAATTTGAGAAACCTAAAATATAAATGTTAAGCATTTGTCAGTTTAGCTCTATGTCAGTTTCCTACATCTATCAAAATAATGTGGTCGTTATTTGCCTACGTGACATTGCCACATCCTATGAAGGAAGATGTCATGTCATATGGATAAGAAATTGTAATATTTCTTGATTTTTTTTTCTTTCAAAAGTAAAATTTGCGTACAATGCCCTCACACCTTATAACCTTATTTGCAAATAACCTTCTCAAATTTAACCATCACATTTCATATTTATGTACAAATTGCACCTTGGGTCACAAAACCTAAATAACTAAATACAAATGCAGTATAACAATAATAATTCATAATCAAAACCTGATAGTAATATAGCAATAATGCTTAAATATGTCTATTCGTAATTGGAAATAATTCCATCCAATCTAGTAAAATACAACATAAAAAAAAGTCTGCATACTATTAAAAGTGGGATTTTATATAAAAATTGGAAATTTTGCTAATATAAACATGATGAATCACTCTGATTTTTTTCTTAAATTTAAGAATGAAGGAACCAGGAATATCAATTTATCGATTGGAAATGTGCATCCTGTACAAAATCTAACATACTATAGAAAGTATTTCATCCTGCCATTCCTCCTCATAGCATTATACACAGCTTGGACCTGAAAAATACAACAAAACTTCAAGCTATGTCTATATATATATATATATATATATTGACCCGAGTTCATTTACATGGAGAGACAATTTACACTATATAACCGCAGAGACAATTAAAATTATATAAAAAACGAAATTTTATGTTCTTTTAAGAATGAATCTATATTTAGCAAAACAGAAAAGTAGACGAGGATCACTTCATAGAGAGAGAAATAAATATCAACCACCAAATATAACTATAGATTTAACATATTAATGAGAATTGATCATTCAATATTTCACACTTTTCCTATAAATTTCCTACAAAAACTTAAAAAAAGGGAATCACAGAGTGAATGGTAAAAATAAATTATACATCAAAATGCATTTCAAATTTTTAATCAATAAGACCTTTGCTCTCGCAAAGTGTATGCGCAGTTCTACAAGGACCATCATATGAGATTATGAGCATCTCCCTAGACCGCACATGAATAATGATCCCCTTGAGACAATTTAGGTCATCCAATCTGCATCCAATGATATTTCCTTACAAAAACTAAAGGTTCAAGGACTAAAACCCTAAGTCCACTTTATAAATATTTTCTCTGTCTCTTATTACTTGACCTAGTTTACTCTGTCACGTATGTCAATGTACAATTTTAAACTTAAATTTCTTTAATAATCTAATAGAAAAAATTACGAAAATTTGATATTTTGAAAATATTCATCGAGACGAATCTAACAACATCTTATATGCTATATTTTGTTTTTATATATTAGTAGAAAAATAAAGTCAAAGCATATTACATGAATAATACACATTTTTAAACTACGTCAAGTAATATGGGACGGATTGAGTACTAAATTAGAGTCATTGACCCATGTACACACATACTGTGACTTAAAATACTTCAATGATTCACGACGCTTATTGACATGAACATTGGAGTGTTTTTGCAAGTGTCACCCCCTTCGTCCAAGAATATTGTTGACGAATGTCCTACACTCAAAGACTATTCGACACCGTTATCCAAAAATCTCAAATCCAACTTAATCCCCTTCTCCCTTTCAATCACCATCATATCTATTTGTTATGATAGACTATCTATCTATCTTTTCAGAATTTTAAGTTTTAACTATCCCAATAGTCGGTATCCATAATTCAGGGATGAAAATACTAACTCAAACTCACGATGAGGGCTGCAATAATTGGTCCTATATATGCTTCACTACTATTTAACATTAGAAAGGTAAGTCTTGGGGCCACTAATTATGAGGGAGTAAATTTTGACCAAAGTTGGATTATCAAAATTCTAAAGTGAAAAAGGAAAGGTATGGCTAGATGGATGATCATGATACACACAGACAGAAAAAACCAAATATTGTTAGTATTATGAACTTTTTGGGATGGGTCCCTTTCTTTTAGACTAGTTACAACTGGACTTTAATTAGTTTTTAATTATAGATTTGTTCAAAATTTCAAAGAATAAAATGGAATGGAAAAAAAAGGAGGGAATAGTAGCCAAAAAATGTGTCTTTTCTTGTCTCTTATCAAACCCTCATAGGACGATGAAGGATGATGATTGTCCTTTGTACCTTTCGGTGCTTATTATCCATCCCATCCATGCATGCTCTCATCATCTTTGACCATTGTTTGACTATCGTGTCCTTTAGTTTTAATATAATCGCTCCATTGTTATTTCTTTTAATCAAAAGCAAAGAAGTTGCACCACTAATTCAAACTAAGAAACCAGATGCTAGAAATGATAGGGTCACATTCACAAAAATAATAAGTCATGTTATCTATGTTTTAATTCATTTTGCCTATAACTGGTTTCATATTTGCAGTATTATCTCCTTCAAAAAAAAAAATTGCATTATTATCATTTATTTATTAAATTAAATTTAACTTTTCTTCTTAGATGCTCAACCTCCCACAAACTCTATTTCTTCACGTTGTTCTTTGTCAAAAAATAAAGGATTTTGTTAAAAGTCCCTTAAGGGCACTCTTTAAGGATTCTTAATAAAGAAATTATTCTTTAAAAAACTTAAAAACTCCAATTTCCAATGCATTGATTTCATAAACTTTGAAAAAAACTTACTATTTAAAGTTACTAAACAATGCCCTAAGGACACTTGTTAACATTTCCCAAAAATAAATAATAATAATTGTTCGTTGAAACACGAATTACGCTCAACGTGTGGGTTTTGAAATTGCTAAAATAAGTTCAAAAAAATGGAGATGATGGTAAAAGATACTTTACTTTAGCATGTAGTCTAGCTAGAAAGTATGTGAGACGGACAAAGAATCTCTTGAAGCCAAATCTTGGTACAAAAGTGTGAGGTCGGATTGAATGTGTGTATGAGTTTAGATGGCTCAGTTACAATTTCAAGGGTTTTTCTTGAGCATAATAATGATCTAACTCCAACCAAAGCACGATATTTTAGATGCAACAAGAGTGTGGGGATTCAAATGAAGAGGTGGTTAGAACTCAAATGATCAAACTGATATTAATGTAAGTAAAACCTTTCGATCTTTAGTTTTTGAAGCAAATGAGTATGAGAATCTTACGTTTGGCAAAAAAGGTTGTAGAAACTATATAAGACGACTACGACTTGGAACTAGAGATGCCGAAGCTATACAAAAATACTTTGTGAGAATATATGCAAAAGCAAAACAATCAATTTTATTATGCAATGATGTGGATGATGAAAGTCGGTTACGAAATGTGTTTTGAGCAGATGCAAGATGTAGGGATGCTTATAAATATTTCGGCAAAGTCATAACTTTTGACACCACTTACTTAACAAATAAATATGATATGTATTTTGCTCCTTTTGTTGGAGTGAACCATCATATAGTCAATCTATGTTGTTGTATTGTGTTTTTTTGTTGAACGAGGATACTACAAATTTTACATGGTTGTTCACAACTTGGTTAGAATGTATGCATGTTCGTGCTCCAGATACCATTATTGTTGGTCATAATAGAGCAATGAAGAATGCAATTTGAGATTGTCTTTCCGAAAGATCGTTACCAATGGTGTTTATGGCATTTAATGAAAAAAGTTCCTGAAAAGTTTGGCACACACTCTCTTTATGAGTCTATCAAAACACTTCTGCATGAAATTGTATACCATTGTTTTAGCAAAAGTGATTTCATGATGAGGTGGAGATCCCTTCATCTTGTATTTCGCTCCTGCTCAACGACGCCAACGACTGTTTCAACTTTTCAACCAATAAATTATCTCTCGCATTAACACATTTACAAGATATTGAGCCACAAACCATTCAATTACATTGGTTATCTAGTATTCATTCAATCAATTCAACAGTGTTGATGACTAGATAAAATTTAGAAGCTTGTTAGGAACTAGCTTTTTCGTAAGCTGGAAACGATTGCAACTTCCGCCACGACAGAACCTATGCAAAACTAGTGAATACAAAACCTATTACAAAGATCTGTGATTGATATTCATTGCATCAAATTGAAGCGTAACCCCAAATTGGGGACCAATAGAAGTGTGTGTAGGTTGAAGAAGTGGGTTGGAGACACAATCATGGAGATGGGTCCGCTTTGCCGACAAAGATGACGATATTATGCTGATGTGGGTGAAGTGGTGAACATTATTCCAGTTTTTAAGTATTCATGATTATTCGTTAAATCTTAGTCGTACCGTTAATTAAAATTTGAAATTCAAATTGTTGGGGCTTCTTATGGAATGAAACATGGCAACATGGAATCTATCTGAGAATGTCATTTGTTTTTGGATTTTTTCTAGTAACACCCGTTGAGTATCTAGTTACACTCTAAAATAACTAAAATACCCTTGTTGTGAAATTAAATTTACAAAATCAAACCATTGATCCATTTTCTCTTCCTCTTCACATTCCCCCTCTCCAAATCTCCTCTTTTCATCTTCTATTTCAGCTTTGCTTCATTTTCGAATCTATATCAATATTATGTTATCTCCACTTTTGAAGAATTTTTATCACATTTTGCGTGCAAGAAACTCCATTACCAAACCCTCATTTACTTTGATCCATGCAATTTTTATGTTGGCCATTGTGTGACTGTAATTTGCACCAATTTTTGCTATAACCAATCTATTAATAATCTCAATTAAGCGTAGAACAATTGAAAAAAAATTAAGCTAGAAATATAAAGAGCAATTGGAATTTGATTCAATAGAAAAAATATGGATGCAAATGAATTAATTTTAGTTTTGATTTGTGTATTTGTTTTTAAAGAGACCTAGAATTTATAGAGTCGTTGATGAAAAATTCAAACTTTGTAAGCGAACCGGAGTCGAGTATTGAAAGGTGTGTAGTATTGGAAATTGAAGGCAAAAAATAAATTGTATAAAAAGAGTAATTTTGATATTATGATTAAATTTTAAATCGATTTGGATGTAACCAAATATTTTTTGGGTATTCCTAAATTATTTTTTGTTTTTGTTTCCTAAAAGTAAAATAGGAAAGAATTCCTCTCTATTAAATATACTCTCTCTGTCCCAAATTATAAGAAAAAAACACATTTTCTTTGTCCCAAATTATAAGCAAAAAAGACCAACAATTATCTTTTCCAAAGGAAAATTAAATGCAAATGCATTCAATTTGCTCTCTCTTTCATTTTCTCAATAACCAACAACCAATGCAAATTGTTTTTACATCTTCCTATAAAACTTATTTCAAAAATAACACAAAAAACTACTCCCTCCGTCCCTTAGTATAACCCCCCCTTTTGTTTTTTTTTTTGTCCCTAAATATAACCCTTTTTCAAATTACAACACACATTAATTATTTTTTTCCATAGATACCCTTATTTAATACTACTACTAATTCTAAAAGTACAATAA
>Ga0099826_10004147_pt1 | contig 10083 bp, 6 predicted proteins | sample Mtrugardesep15_FD_76830 | JGI IMG/M metagenome (GOLD analysis project Ga0099826, IMG submission 76830) | Root nodule microbial communities of legume samples collected from California, USA - M. trunc garden sep15 | ecosystem: Host-associated > Plants > Roots > Nodule | place: USA: California...
AAGCAGAGGAAACAGATTCCAGTCCTGATCACCATACTAGATCCGACAGTCCTAGCAGTACTCTTTGTGGTTTAAGCTCTGACACTTCAGAAACTTCATCATCCTTCGCAATTGAGCTTGGAAAAAGTGAGAGCGACAAGAAAGCTGCCTTGAGAAGGTATCAAGATTTTCAAAAATGGATGTGGAAAGAATGCTATAACCCATCACTATTATGTGCAATGAAATATGGGAAAAAAAGATGCAAACCTCAGGTTGACATATGTGATATCTGTCTCAACCTTTATTGCTTGGAAGACTCCCATTGCAGTTATTGTGGAGACAAGGCATCCAAAGATATTAGTAGTTTTGAATCACCTCTTCCATTGCGGACAAGATTGCTTAAGGCCCTACTGGCTTTTATTGAGGTAAGTTGATAGTATTTGATACTTCACTTTTCTTTCCTTGAGCCTTTTTGCTTTTCTTTTTCTGCTGAATTTCAGATGTTGACTTTTTGAGGGATATATTACATTCATAATCTGTTTTATAGGTATCTGTTCCACCTGAAGCATTTCAATCAGTTTGGACAGAAGATATTAGGAGGTTTTGGGGTGTAAAATTGAGCAGATCATCTTCTGCTGAGGAACTTCTACAGGTTCGCCATCTCTATGAAAAATTTATATTCCATATCTTTGCAACATTATAAAGATTGAGAATCAATTATTAAGGCATTTCAAAATTTACCAATCCATTTTGCAGATATTGACTCTATTTGAGAGAGCACTAAAGCGAGACTTTTTATCATCATTCTTCTCTACAACTGGGGATTTGTTGGGAATGAATGCCATGTCGGAGAGTGCTGCACATACTTCTATGGATCTTGAATCAGTTACTGTTCTTCCATGGGTTCCGCGAACCACTTCAGCTGTGTCTCTCAGACTTTTTGAGCTCGACACATCCATCACCTACATACAACTAGAGAAACCCGAGCCTTGTGAGGAGAAAGAAGCTAGATTCATAGTGAGTCTCTTTCAATAATTCTTGTTTTTTTATTAGACTGCTTTTGCTCTTAAACTTTGCGATGCGGATGGTAAGTAATATGAAGAAAGGGATATTGTGTCAGGCATTTATTGTGCATATTGGATGTCAAATTTTGGGGACAGGGTGACTGTTTTGGTGGAATTTTTCATGTTATTTAACATTAGTCATCTAACTCTTTTTCATTCCTGCAGAAGCTTCCTTCAAGATATGCTCCTGTCAAATCAACAAAAGTGGTTGAGCCAGCAGACTTGGACCGTGATGAATTTATGAAAGTGAAATCTGCCCCTTTGAAAATTGTGCAAAGCAGCAAAAAACGTCGGCGAGTGAATCATGATAACGGAAGGGATAAAAAGCTTTCTAAAAGAACGAGTCATTCCAAACGAGATAATGGCCACCACAATTTTAAAGTCACTGAGAATCTAAGTCAAAGAATAAAACAGCAGGGACAAGGATCACAAGGACAAACAGGTGGACGTGGCCCCCGAACTGTTAGGAAAAGGAGAGAGGAGAAGAGGGCCGTGGAAGATTTGTTGCTGGGCCAAAAGGCTGCCAATAATAGCTCTAATATTGGTAGAGAACAATCGAGAATCTTGGATGAGGAGTGGGATGATGAGAAGGCAAGTCCCATGAGACCCATCCAGATGGAAACTGCTGACATGAGTAGCAGTAGTGAAGAGGTTGAATATGATGACAACACCCAGGCAGTGGAATCTGATGACAATGTTGAAGCAGTTGAGTATGGTCAAGGAAACTGGGAGATAGGTTTTAATGGTACCCCGAACAGATGGAATAGGGATTTGGTTGGAATGAGTGATGAAGAAGACGCGGAAGCTTCTGAAGATGACAATGACAATGGCATTGAAGGGAATGAAGAGGAAGAGGAAGAGGAGGATTCTGAGGCAGATGTTATGAGCCAGGGTTCGGATCGTATGACAAATAGAGTTGTAAATGAAGAAAGTTCGGACTCGAGTGACTCCGAAGATTTTAATGATTAGAAAAACATTACAATTGAGCAACTAGAAGGGATTTCACTTCAAGGCTGCATCACTTTTTTTCACATTGCAGCTTTATAAGGTAAGATGCTTGTGCAGTTGTGCTCCAAGTCATTTCATGGCTCCAAAGGTTTTATAGATTAGCTGAATTATAGTGTATATTATCCATGCAGAGTGGATAGGCATTTTCAAGCGGAGGTATAAGCCTAATTTTTCTTCTCTTGTAATAGATATTCTCATTATTGATTAATAAAATCGTTTAATGGATATTCTTCATATAAATTTATCCTGTAAACTTAAGGCGGTGGAGTAAATAATTGTATTTCTTGAAAGCATTGGTAGCATAAATGAAGTTTACATTTTGACATTTAAATGCCGAATCAACATTCTTAAATAAAAATTTATACAAAGAAATTAATATAGTTCAACCTCATAGTTTTGTTGTAAAAAGAGACAAGACAGGTATAGACCCATTTAACTTGTGTTGCGTTCTTGTCTCTAGGCTAGTCAATCAGTTGCCTTGTGTTGTTCTTTTCAATGGTGGCTACCTCCTCTTTCATAGTTTGGTTTCATTCCTCCATCTTACTTGCATCATCATAGTCAATGAATTCAAGGACACCACTGTTACATCTTTGATAAATCTCACGAAGAGGTCTAAAACCTCTTATATCAAAGTCATCATAAACTTCTTCATATCGATGTTACCTGTCAACTTGAGAAGTTTCCCAATTCCAATAGGCATGTTCATCCACATTAGCAATAATATCTATTAAAAGAAAAAAAGATTACTTGAATCAATTTCATAGAAACAATAGTCATTAGATTTTGAGCTATAGCTTATTAAATTTATAGTACTTTCATCTAATTTGCTTCTTTTCACATCAATATCCATGCATGACTGTAGCACAACAAACCAAAGTGATTGACTTGGAACGTTAAAACAAGATAAAAGAAAATGGTTCATTGTCGAATTTTGTGTTGTCATAATATATGCTTTATACAAATGTTAAATCATATCGATTTGGTCAAAAAAAAATGTTAAATCATATCGATATCTGTACATAGTTTAGAAAATAACATTACAGACACACCATAAAAATGAAATATCATGGTACTAAATATGGTTGTACACACGTGTTCATTTATATATTATCAATAGTCATTACCCTTTTTATATTAAGTAATGTTATTTGAAAGAGAATTTATAACTATCGATGTGATTTTTTTTTTTTGGTAAATCTATCGATGTATTTTGAAGAAAGAAAACAAACTAATCAATTAAAAATTGAATTTGCAAAAATAAACTAATCAATTAAAAATTGATTGAATTTGCATATACATTGTTGTATCGTGTCGGAAAACAAATTTGTTGTGAACATAACATTTATGTTTATATTGTGAATTTTCGTAACCCTAAGTATTTTGCCTTCATATTCTTTTTTGAAGTTAATGGTGGTGGGTTGACAGTCTAAAACAATTTTGTCTTCATATTATAAAATATTAAATACTCAGTGGTGCATCCTCAAAATAAAAAATAAAATAAAATACTCGGTGGTGCATAAAAATTAAAGAAAAATGTAATATCTAGCTTTTATGTTTGTCTCAATGACTGTTATTTTTTACAAGGTATTTCACATTACACTTTATATAGCAGTTGAATTAACCTTGAGTTATTTTTGTCATCAAACTTTATTTAAAGGAAAATGTTATTTTCTGCTCGGGGCAAGAGTTGTAGCTTTGCCCTATGCTTGCATACGCTTAGTAGGCTATTGATAATTATTAGTAGATATAGTCTCTACCGGTTCATAACACTCTTGATATGACTTGATTAGTAGTGCACCTCCTAAAGAGGAATCTAGCATAAGCCTTGTTGATGGAACAAGCCAATTGTAAAAGGTCTCCATTTGAATGCACACATGTATCCCATGATGAGGACACCTTCTCAACATATCTTTATACCTTTTCCATGCTTCAAAGAGTGTCTCTTCATTAGTTTGCCTGAAAGAGGTTATGTCATTCCTCTTTCAGGCATTAAGGACCAGAGGAAAATATTTGACTAAGAACTTCTCAATAATTTCTCTTGATGAGGTGACAAAGTTCGATTGAAGCGAGTTTAACAAGCCTTGGCTCTTCCTGTTAAATAGTAAGGGAACAAGCTCAGCTTGAAACCATCTTCTATACTTGGGATCTTGAAATTTTCTGCTACTTCATTAAATTGTTTCAGGCAGAGATGATGATCATCTGTACCTGCTCTTGAAAAATGGCCAATGGTCTGCAACATCTGAAACATGATAGGTTTGAACTCGAACTGAGCGGTAGTGACTTATGCCCTCACTATGCTAGTATGAAATGTTGTTGGATCAAACACTGCATACTCCTTGATGGACCTTGCTTTGTCATTTGTCATGTCAATAGTGTTGTTGTTGTCAGCCATGTTGATAGATGAATCTTCATATAAGTTGGACTTGTTAGAGTTGTAGCTTTGTATAAAGTATGGATCTAGCTCTTCTAGATTTAGATTCGTCTTTGACTTGAACAACTGCCTCCTTTTCTTAAAAGTCCTTTCTATTTCAGTATCTTGGTGGAATTCTAGTGAGGATTGTGCTATGAGCATTCACGAAAACACCTGCTGAAGACTCACCAAACATCACAAGTAAATTAAAACAAAAATAAACAAATAAGCTAACTACTTAAATGAAAAACTATTAAAAACTATAACACCTTGTTGTCCCCAGTAACAACGTGAAAAACTTGGTGTCTCACAGGGACTACAGAGCTATAGCTTCGCGTAGCTTTTTAGCTGAAAATTTGTTTGTAAGAAAATAAAATAAAAATTTTTTCACAACAATAAAAGTAAAAGGTTAAGTTTGGAAAAACACTTAAAGTCTTTAGAAAATCTCAAGATGAAAAGTGTGGTTTAGATTTAGGTTCAGTTATGATAAAACATTATTGCAACGTACATAGTTATAGCTTAGGTATAACTTCCTGTGTCGCTCAGAGCTATAGCCGGTTTAAAGCATCTTTAGCATCTTAGATACACATGGTTATATACTTACATAGCTTCTTATGAATCATAAAGCTGCAACTGTTTATTAGCTTCTCACAACTCTGTGGTTCATAGAGCTATATCTCTCAATGACCGACTTCCTGGCGAACTAGTTGGTCTTAGGGAGTGTTACCTCATCCATCGTGTTAAGGGTGTAACATCACTCATTTATGGGCTTGGTTACGAGACTTAACACACAATATTTGCTAGGTTCAAGTGCCCGACCTTTCCACACGTGGGTATTAAGCTATTGGGTCATATGATAATCATTCAAGTAGTCTCTCTTGATCCTTTCACTGGTGTGGCGCTTAAGGACAAATCCATATCTAACAAACATTTTACATTCCCATACCCTTTAGGATCAGGGAGCTATAAAATAAAAGTGATCAGAATTTATTTCTAAAGATTTTAAGTTAAAACAATTTGTTAAAGTAAAGCACGATACTACAACTTCATATATCGCAAGTAAATAACAAATCATAACCTCACCATGTCTGAACCATAGAAATGGAAATGGAGATGAACATAAATGAAAACATAGAAAACTAAATTGACAGATTAAATAGAGTTGTCACAAGATTACAATCCTTGAAGGAGTATGGTGAGCCAAAACATCACCAAGTAATTTAACTCTAAAAAATCTAGAATCTAGCTACCATGCTCATCTATGGAAGAGAGGAGATGGAATGATATCTCTAAAGTTGTTAACCCTAGTCGTAACCTTGCCTATCCAATTCTAAGGTGAATTTTCAGACCCTTGGCACTAAGACATGGGTGTCCTTTTATAGTTCAAGGTCATCCACTACAAGTTGTACCCTTTAGTCATTTTACATGGGATGTCCTTATCCATCTGTCCTTATCCAATCCTACCTACCCACTGCATATTCTTTTATTCTTCCCAGGATTCCAATAATTGTGAACAACTCATATTTCTTCCTCATTAAGCAATGGACAGGCTAAACCTACATACTCGTACTGTGTACGACCCGGCTAGAGTCATAGGACGCTGCAACTTTCCAAATCTTCAGTCATACATCCACAATCCGCGCGACAACTTCCCACATCTCTAGAGCCATTCCTTAACCTACAACATCAAACATCATAAACAAGCATTACTAGTTCCAAAGTACTAAAAACTATAAAATCTTAAAATAGGCAGTGATTAGATGCTTAAGGCATTGCAATCACCCAATTACTTGTCCATTATGAGTGCTAAGTGCAACATGATAATCAACTTATTTGCCGGTTATCATACTACAAACATGGTACATGAGTTTTGTGCACCATTGTACAACCTCACTTAGTCTTGACTTAGTCTAGTGCCTTTACGACCCACATACTCAATTAGGGGCTTAATTGAATGAGTCAACTTCCATCGCTCAACTTTTTCAGCATTCACCTAACCTTGCATTGCCCGAAAGGTTTCTTTACCTAAACTTCAATCTTCAATTAGTGGATGTCGACTAATATGATATTTATTTTTACGTGTAAACACCTTTAAAATTTGAAGGACAACTAACCTTGTTTCGTCTTAGCATGGCCGTGTATGGACTAAAATTGATTGCATTGTGATTCTATAGGACTAAAAAATGTTATCTTTTTATAGAGAAAAAAACAAAACTTTGTAATTTAAAAATAAATCTTAAAATAAATTAAATAATATGGAAAAAAGTTTATATTTGTTTTTAACCCTATAAAATTACAAAGATTTGTCAAAAAAAAACTTTGTAATTTTCTAGGGTTAAAAACAAATATAAACTTTTTTCCATATTATTTAATTTATTTTAAGATATATTATGTATTTTAAAAATATGATATAGAATTGAGCCTATGAATTCAAGGATAATTTTGTAAATTTTGATCAATTTGGTGTAGATCAGCAAGGTGGTGTAAATTAAGGTGGATATTTAATATTTATAATTGTATGCATGTTTTTGTTTATGAGTCAACTTATGTTTTGTTTGTTTTGTTTTTTGGGATTTTAATTTTTATAAGTGTGTTCGATTTGCTAAAAAATGAAAGACAAGACATGACAACTCTAGTTGTACAGTGTTTGATTTGTAAAACTGTTTCTAAGGCAGAATAAACTGGAGGCAAGGGTCAAGACAAAAACATAAATTTTTGTCCTTCACTAAACCATGTCACAACTTTTATGTCCGACGTATAAGTTATCTAAAACACAAAAATAGTTTTTTGTCCACAAAAAATCGTGTAAGACCACAAATCATACAATACAATAAAAGTTGGTTATGTGTTATCCTGTCTTGTGTTGTTCTGTTCAGTACATACTGTTTAGCAAATAAAACGCACCATAATGTGTTTATAATAAAGTGAGTGTAAATTAGCAAAGAGGGTACAAATTAACATATATTTTTAGTGAAAGTTACAAAAACTAACCCTCAAGTTATTAGTTTTAAATAGTAAAGAAGAATGTTTTTTTGGTTCAAATGAAAATGCGCACACTTGCTAATTTATTCCTTAATGTGATTAGGTGGGTGTAAATTAGCTGCTTATATGTGTGTGTGCGCGCCGATTCGTTGAACTTCTCTTTTAAAAATAAATTAATGCGTAATATAAAAGAAATGTAACGTAAAAACTTAATTGATAAGATATTTTATTTTGACCGGACTTGTTAAATATGAAATGGTTCTTTCAACGATCAAACAATAACGATCGACTGCCAATGTAAAAACTATTTTTAATTATGTGTATATGAATTAATCCTTATTAATTTAGTGTGGGTAATCTATATCTTACAATTTTTTTGCAACATAGTCATAAGAAATTCATTTTCTAATCTCTCCAATTTAATTTTTTTTGTCGGCATTAAATAATTTTCAAGCTATAAAATTGAATAACCATGTTGTTTATTCATCAAATTTTAAGTTTAGTGCTACACCAATCTTGTCCTTATCCCTTTCTTCATTGTTTTCTACTGTCTCTTTACCGATGGTCAGATCTAAAACCCAAAAACGAATAGTTGAAGAAAAGAAAAACTGATTCAACTGATCATCTTTCAGATGATATCATTCATACCATTTTCACTTTGTTACCGATCAAAAATGCAATTGTAGCTGCATCAACTGTATCTCCGAGGTACAAAAGATCATGGTGTCATAATCGTCGATTCTTATTTGGTAGAGAATTCCATTTACAATACGGTCAACAAAATTTGGTTGCGAATGTTGATCACTTATTAGAATCGCACGAAGGTAATGAAATTAAAACGTTTAAGTTACATATCGATTCTGTTGGGATCGAAGCTTTGCTTAACAGCTGGTTACAAATTTGCACCCGGAAGGATCTTGAAGATCTTGAGTTGCATTTTTCCATACCTAGTTTCACAGTAGAGTCTAGTGTTTTTAATGCACTACACAAGTTAAAAACACTAAAATTGGTTAAATGTCAGATCCAATTACCAGAGGTTCTGAGTGGTTTGCAATTTCTACAAACACTAAGTCTGTGTAAACTCCCCATCACTGAAGGTATGTTTCATGTGTTAATTGAGCATTGTAAAATGCTTGCAATTATTGATTTGATTAAATGCTCTACAATTAAGAAGCTGAACTTAATTGCTAGAGAAAACAAGCATTTCAAAAAAATAAGAATCGCTAGCTGCCAGGATTTGGAAGAGATTGAAATTGATTCACCAACTCTTCATTCAATTTTTTATCATGGAAAATTTTCAATAATTCAAATTGTTCAAGGGATGCAATTGTACGAGGCTTTCTTTTACTTTACACCTACCAAAGAGTACATGCAGTCTATTAAGCTGGAAGCTCTGGTCAAAGATCTCTCTCATGTCTCCATTCTCACCATCACACCTTTACTTATTGAGGTATATGTATTAATTATAGCTTGCTATACGTCTATATACATTTATTAATAATAATATTATCATTATTACCAATTGATATATTTATTATTATGTAAAATTAACAAACCTTGTAATTTCAGAGTATGGCTGTAAGGATTCGTGATGGGGTATTTCAAGAAGTCCAATATTGCTTAATGAATCTGAGGGAACTTCAATTGTTTATGCATGGGGGAAAATTTTGCAATCCATATGATATAACCATGTTTTTGAAAAATTGCCCATCCTTGGTAACACTATTCATTGATGTGAGTACTACTAATTCATTCTCAATCAATTATTTAACAATTATTATTGATTAATTTTTTATTGATACGAATATAAAATTTTAAAGTATATCTATTTTTTTTCCTAAGATTTATATATATTAGATCTCAACCAATTCATAAAATTGTCTTTTGGTGTCAGAGAAATCCTCTGACATTCAAGGACTAATTGAGTTATTCTAACGAGGTATAACCGCTTACAATCTTGAATAAAAAGACACCACACAAAACTAAAATAAATAAAATGAATATATAATGCAGGCATACACTTTAATCTCTCGAGTAATTTATGTTTTTTTTTTGTTTTGTCTTTGAACTATATGTGCAGCTAAATAATTATGAATTTAACCTTGGGATGTATTGACAAATGCACCAGAAACCTCAACTTGATAATTGTAATCACAAATTTATTCAACTCAAAGTTGCAGTGTTTAGAAATTTCAAGTATCTACCTTCTCAACTTGAGTTGGTAAAGATGGTTATGCAAAGAGCAATAAATTTGGAGAGGTTAGTGCTAATTCCACCAAGGATTAATGGTCACTGGAAGTTCAAAAGAGAAGATAAACCAAAATATGAAAAACTTTTTTGTTCTTGGAAAGCATCAAAGATGGCCATGGTAGAGTTACATGAAAAATATGTTAAGACGAGTTGCCCCAGTCCAACCCATCCAAAATGTTGGCTCAATACCAATGCAAGTTGAGTTTTGAATTATGTTAAAGGACATGTTTATCTATCAGTAGTTTATGTTTCTTTCATGATGTTGTGATTTTATAACAACAATGTGGCAATTTTGTATTATGTGCCCTTGCTTCTTTCGTTTGTCTTTATTATTACCAACAATTTTATATTTCAACGTTAAATTTGATTGTGTATTCTTCTTAACTATAC
>Ga0099826_10004148_pt1 | contig 10082 bp, 4 predicted proteins | sample Mtrugardesep15_FD_76830 | JGI IMG/M metagenome (GOLD analysis project Ga0099826, IMG submission 76830) | Root nodule microbial communities of legume samples collected from California, USA - M. trunc garden sep15 | ecosystem: Host-associated > Plants > Roots > Nodule | place: USA: California...
ACGTGTATATTTCTCCCCATGGTACAGTGTCCATTGACAGTCCTATAAGTAAGCTTTCATATCTCTCACCAAACTAACAACAACCACAACTACAAGTCTACAACTACAATGACAGACACCATAGCAGCAAGTAATAATTTCATAGCCACATGCATGTGGTTCACACCTTCTCCTCTTTTCATCTTTGTTAACCTTGTCATAGGTACCATTGCTCTTGTTTCTCGCTTCGCTGCAGTAACTGCACCCAAAACCCAACAAAAACAACCTCATCAACCACTCAATCTCCGTCACTACAACCACCATCATAACGAACCAACATTTGTTACACAACCTGAACAAGAGTCCGAATCCGAGTCCACTCTAAAACCTTCACTGTTACAGCGAGTCTTGTCTTTCAATCTCACCAAACACGAACCAGCACAAACAGAACCCGAAATCCCATCTACAGAACCGGTCAAGTCGGATCCGAACCACGATTGTGATTCTCATGATGAGGAGAATAGCAAAGTGGTGATGAAGAAATCAGCGAGTGAGAAAGAGTGTTCAATGACGTTTGATTGGGAGGATGAAGAAACGGTGGAGCGAAGGAGGCCAGCGACTGCAATGGCGAGGAGTGAATCAACAACGAGTAAAGAAGAAGATGAAGCTGATGATGCAAAAGCTGATGATTTTATAAACATGTTTAAGAAGCAACTGAGGTTGCAGAGGCTTAATTCATTTATCCGTTCCAGAGACACCTTTTGATCGATGATGTGCACTTCCCTCTCAATAGTCTAGATGAAAAGAAAATACTCCATTTGATAAACAAAAATTACTAATATGTTTGAATTCATGTTGAGTTTGATTAAATTATGATCAGTCTTTAGAGCTTAAACTAAATGACGGCACTCTGGATTTTGTTCAAATTCAATGTCATGATTATAAATATGCACTAAACAACTGTTCTTGTAGGTTTGTGTCTTTTACAAGAGGTTTTATGTTTGACGAGTTTAGACTTAAGATGTCTCCATTTTCTCTCTAAATTTCTTAAGCTTAAAGCCTATATTTTAGGATGTATACCTTTTTTTTCTTCTTCCATTTAATATCATATTTTTATATTATATTTCAAAACTATAGCGATCAAGAAAATGAAGAGAATTCTCTCTATTTACTCAATTAAAAGAGTGATATTAAATAAATCAAATTCTTTTTTATTTACTTTAAAATAATAAGGGTTTTTCTACTATGTGTTTTGAGAAATTAAGAGAATCTCAACCCTTAAAAATATATGATGGATGCGCAAAGTCTTTCCTTAGCTAACCTCCTCTATTTCATGAGAAGTAGCCAAGACAATATTCCCTCATAAAAAAAGCCAACGCAGTGAGCGCCCACGGGAAGCACTTGTGTGACATTAATATCACCGTGACATTAAATTTAGACTACACAACACATATTGTCCATTGCATCTGAGCCACACAACACATCTATTTTAGCTGTTGTGTGGTCCAGATTTAATGTCACGGTGACATTAATGTCACACAAGTGCTTTCCGAGCGCCCACACGAACCCACCTGAGTCCATTCAAATCAGTTTCGACTTTGATAGAAAATCCTGCTTTGATTGGGTGTGGATTTAAGTTTTGAGGAACGATATTTGGGTCTCACATAACGAGTAAGACCAACCACATTGATGATGTCTTCACCATTTAAGATTCAGTACCTAATAGGTTCTCCAATGTGGGAAAAAGATTTGGGGGTCTCTTAAGACCTAGGGTCTCACTTAAGACCCCATTATTAAGTGGGTCCAACACTACTTTTTAATAAAATAATCATTGTTGAGTTGTTTTTGTTGAAATATAAATGATAAAGAGTTATTAGTGGGACTCATTTAGACTTTTTGTTAGAGGGTCTATATTGTAGTAGTTGAGTACCCATTAAGTACTATTATTAAAAACCCACTTGGGTTGGCCTGAGACCGTGCTCCTCCTCGAGGTTTCAGATTCGATTCTCTTCGTTGTCAATTTAGGTGGGTTAGTTTAGCTTCTTCAAAAAAAAAACTATTATTAAAAAATTATAAAAAAATGATGTATCAACATGGGACCTGTTTAAGACTTCAAGATTGAGAGACTCCATTATAAATGGTCGGTCTAAAAACATCATAAGTTATGTATGATTGAAAGGCTTCAAATCGTCATAAATGCATAGTTTTAAACTATATTACCATGCAATTTATTACTCCATTATTGTTCATCGAGTTTATAAATTTTAAGATAGCAAGATCATCTTTCATATAATTACTCCATTTTCATATTTTTCGTCATTTTTATCACAAACAATTGTCATCATTTTAGTTGCAATTATTTTGAAAATAGTACAGCTAAATTAATGACATTTGTTTTTGCAAAAAATCATTGAAAAAGATTAAACATAAAAAATATTGTAAATTAATAAATAAAGGATCCTGCTAATCGGTGCCTTCGGGGCACTGGTTAAGCATAACATAAAAGGAAATCATTACCATAAAATAAAGTTGTATAATTTCAATTAATTATACAATTTTAATGCATTAACTACTATATAATTTTTTTTTCATATCATTAACCAGTACTCGAAGGCACCGGTTAACATTTCCCATAAATAAAATAAGAACAAGGTTAACGTTGAAGGTCATTGAAAGTGAGAAATTAACTAAGGATAAATAATTTCTTAGAATGAAAAATCTTTCCCCTATCGTTAATCTTTCCTTAAAGTGACATAATGGTTCAAGAAAAAAAAAGAAGTAGAGATGTTCATAAACAAAAAACATACACCGAGATAAATGCAAAATGACATTAAAGAACATACTTTCATAGAAACTAAAACCAAAAGGAGTATGATTAATGCACACCTTTATTTTTAGGCGGGTGTGTATTAGTATGTATATATGGTCTTCCAAAATTTTTCCGAAAATATATATTGAACTTCCAACATACTGCTAGTATACCAAACATTGTTCAAGAAAATACCCTTGTATTTGCGGTTTACCCTACCATATTATAGGGGTATAACAAAAATTGGTAAGAGGTACAATTAACAATCTTCATTTATTAACAAGGTCAAGGTCCATTTCTAAAACGTTTTTGTTAACAATTATAGAAGGAGTATCATTTAACTAACCATGTTGGGCTAAACAGAAAAGTATTTCAATAAAAAAAATGTAGAAGAAAAACATATCTCCATAATAATGGACAGCTCAATCACGATCTCTTAACAATGATAACTCGTTATCTTGACACGTAAATATATATTATAATCATATTTTTAAAATGTTTCATTTTCTCAATCATATATTACATTTGGTGATCATGAAAGAACTTCTCTCAAGTGGTGGTCAGGCGATAGAGGATTGACAAGTTTTTATTTTATTTTATTTAAAATATCAAACAAACCCATCAAAATTGATCTTTTAGATAATTAAACATTAAGAGGAGTACACTCAGAAGTTTGAGGAGTTATTGTGCTCTAAGATGGAAACCCATGTCTATCTCCAACCAAGGGCACTAAACAAAAATTATAGACACTTTGAAAATTTATTAGAAAGGTGGGTCATCACTTAATAAAAAAAGTAAGTGTTAGAAAGAGTGTTTTTAACATTTATCATAAATATAGATTGAGCCTTCCAAAGTTTTTTTCTTCTAAAATATTCAAATCCCAAACATACTCTTAATGTACCAAGCAACACAGACAAAAATACCCTTGTATTTTGCTATATACCTTAGCATACAGTAGGTGTGTAAAAAAATTGTTTGGGGGGGGGGTACAAATAGCGATTTTCATTTATTAACCAAGATCAAGGTCCAAATCTAAAAACGTTTGGTACACAATTATAGAAGGAAGATTGCTCTTTAAACACTTAGCAATTACTCACATACACCTTAAACCACTTAAATATGATGTGGATTTGTTTAATATGACTGAATTTTGACCAGGATGATTTCCATGAAAATTCACCATGTTATTAGTAGTATTACCTTGTAATACACTCTGCCTTTTCTCAAGGGAATACAATCTGCGGCTGCCAAGGAACTAGTAGTAGGGATGGCGTGCGGTTCAGTACAATTAGGTACTTTTATCCTATCTCGTTTTTTGTTCAAAATCTTTATTAAATCTTCAAATACAACCACCCAACTATATACAATTGTATAACTTTTACCAAATATATACGTGATGAATTGTAAAGGCTAGCCTTAGACTGGACTCAGGATGTATCTAATTTTCTTTTAATGTTACTTCACGGTGCAGGACAAATATAAAAGATGACTTCAACTTCAAAATAAATTAATAACATTAATTTTAGTGTAACTAAGATTTGTTTGAGGGAAAGTCCAACTAAGATTAATATATATAAAATTGGAATAATATAGTCAATGAACCACAAGTATATATAGTGCAGAATGTTCATGGAGGTACACTCACAAAATCGGTAGGAATCTATATAAATGTTACACAAATTCTAATATAATTGAACATGTGTTTTCTTACATTAATGAACATTATTCTATACACGAATTTGTCATTCAATAATATATTCAATATATATAAGTCATATTCTTATATATGTCATTGAAGATTTCCAATACAGTGGTCTAATTGTTGGGCAAGAATAAACTGATTGCATGCGTATCATATCATACACAGTATGTCAACCGTATAACAAATTATCTGTTTCTCTCAAAAATAAAATGAAATTATCTGTTGACTTTGACAAATCATCACACGCAGTACTACAGTTTAATCTTCAATGGAACTAATTAATATGAAGTCTCCCCGTTATAAAAGTAAACTAAAAAAAATCAAATAATGTGCAATCTTCAACCTTTGACTATAATTTTTAATCTCCGCCCAAGCCTAATTTATATTATAATCGACGAGAAAGACAACGCAACTAAAAATTACCCCCATTTATCCCCTCAAAAAAAATAAATTTACCCCCATTTATAAATAATTTTTTTGATCGCTATAAATAAAAATAATTATAAATAAATGAAAATATTATACTGTTATTGGACTACTTCTTTATTTTTTTGTAACTGTGTGACAAAAAGAAATTCCAAGTTTTTATAAAAAAGAAAATCCAAGTTTTGTGGTTAGTCTAAAACGTGCAAAGGAAAAAGGTAATTTTATTTACAAATCCAAGGTTACACAAGACGTATAAATCAAAGAAACACATACAGCATTATACAATTACATTTTGTCAAAAAAACATTATACAATTACATGCCCTATAAAAATTCTCGGCCTCTTCCTATAGCTTTCTATATAAATACGTAACTAGACATTTAGGAGTAGAGAAAGACAAATTACAAGAAAACTCGTAAATCAATTGAAGGCAAAGTTAATCAACTATGGCAAGGTATTTTCAACTTTCGAAAGCTTTGGTTATTCTACTATGTCTTAATATTACAGTGCACACAAAACAAGCACAACTACAACCATGGTCACCCCTAGATGCACCAAAAGAAATCCTCCAAATGCTTAGTCGTGACCCTGTGACCCTTTCACTAGCCTCAACCGATTTTGGCCACATAATTCACCAAAACCCTTTTGCAATTTTTGCACCATCTTCTATTAATGACATATCTAAATTGATCAAATTTTCAAATTCACTTCCTATCCCTTTTACTATAGCAGCAAGAGGGCAAGGACATTCAGTTAATGGACAATCCATGACAAATGATGGGATTGTGGTGAACATGACTGAATTGAATAATGAGCTTAGAAATAATGGGAATGGAATTGTTGTGTTTGATAAATATGTAGATGTTGGTGGTGGACAAATTTGGATCGATGTGTTGCATGCAAGCCTTGAAAAAGGACTTACACCACTTTCTTGGACTGATTACTTGCATTTATCGGTTGGTGGAACTCTCTCTAATGCTGGTATCAGTGGACAAACCTTCAGATTTGGTCCTCAAATTTCCAATGTTCATGAATTGGATGTTGTTACCGGTACGTATGAATCATTCTTTTCTTTGATAATTATCTTCCTCCTAGTTCCTACAATAGGTGATGTATTTAGGTTATTGATAATGATAGATTAGGTTGGGTGAGTTTTGACCAAACTCATTTTACTACTCAAATAAATTTTATTTGAGTGACTCTTATATAAAACATGTTTAAGAAAAAACTCAAAAAACTTATATCGTTTTATTTTATAAATTTAGTAAATAACATTTGTCGAAAGGAGGAACAAATATATGGCATGAAGTTATCATTAGGTAGATTTAAAAGAGTTTTTTTCCTTCACAAAAAAAAGAGAGTTTTTCTCTCCATGATATCCAAACTTTTAAAATGACTAAATACCTAACCCCAAAAATAAGATCAAATGCATTAAACTAATTAAATGGTAGAAAATATTGTATTAATATTACACGGGTTCTAATTTTTTTTATTAGGGTTAATCTTTTTAAACTCAAATAAACCGTGAGTTATGTCATTCTTTTTAAACTCATTTCATATATTATCTTTATAATATGAAAGTCTTGAGTTTACACATTTATACATCTCGTCAAATTGTCACTACTCATTCTTATGTGTGAATATTACTTCGAAAAAAGAAAAAAAATCTTATGTGTGAATATAAGTGGTTGGCGGACTAGAGTGATTGACTCTATATCATGTTATATTTTTATATTGAGTCAATTCATACTTACACACCGACTTGTAAAACAATAAATACTACTCTTTATAAATTCATCTTAGATCTTATTTTTATCCGTAATTTCTAATAGGTTAGACTATAATTGGGGATATGAGCTCATTTTTTTTTTGGTGAGATCTTAAATTCAAGATTTTGTAGATATACAAATTAAAATGGGATAGACATTGGAGATTTCACTAGTGGTCAATATTTTCACAATAATACTTTTTTTTGACAAAAGTATACATAATACATATAAACTCTAGAGTATCTTGAGTATACTATAATAACAAGGAAAATAAGAGAAATTGGTTTTATTCAACTAAATCAAATTCAGTTCGCAAGAATTTATTAAGCTATCTTGGTATGTCGCATCATATCTTTATAGAAGATTTTAAACTTGTCTCTATATGAAGTGAAAATTGACCATGTCATTACAAATTTATGTATGGGGGATTAAATTTTTTTTTTTTGAGTTATCATGCTAGGTTCAAAGTCTACATGTCTATTTTTAATTATCAAAATAAAATCTCTAACTATGCCAATCAGCTAGTTGAGGTTTATCTCTTGATATTCAGCGTACGTAGTTCTCATCGTCAATTCGTCATAGTCAATATATAATGGTCGAAGCTTTGACACATTTATATAGGTACAGTGTACTATGATTTATTATAGAATAACAGATAGATATGGAAGAAAAAAAAATTAGACCTTGGCCTAAAGAAAAAGAACAAAATTTGTTCTTAGATGATATTTCTGTGTTTTGAATTGACACCAAAGGAAAACAGAAGAATGGTTTTTTTTTTTTTTTTTTATGCAAAAATGGGTTTTTTCTTTTCTTCTTCAAATAACATAATGACCGTATTCATATATCTTTAAATCCAACGAAATAGGGAATACGACTCGAATACAGACTCTTAGCTAATAGCTATTAATTGGATTTTACCTATAGAACAAATGGTTTTTTTTTTGTTGTTATAAGATGACTTTTTTTTTTTTGAGGTGAATTTTTTTGGTTTTGATTATTTGCTCGTATTTGTTTTTTGATGGGATTTATTTGCTAGTATTTGTTATAGATGACTAGAAAATGCATAATTAAATAAAGGGTCCTGTTAATCAGTATCCCTAGGTCCAGCGGCGAAGCTAGCCGTATTTTTATGAGGTGGTGACATATATATATTTTTTTTAAATTCTTCAATTTCTATAAGACGGGATCAAGTAATCCAAAGTTCAACCGAAAAGCAACCAAATAAAAAATTATTCCAACTAAAATCAAACTTGGGGTAGCCAAATATATATTATTAAGGGTAGCTACATATAAAAACATACCAACTACTCATTCAATTTTTTTTTGTTGGGGTAGCCATAGCTACCCCTCTACTACACAAGCAATCGCCCCTGCCCAGGCATACCATAAAAGGGAATTATTACCATAAAAGGATATGTTTTTGACATTATTATCAATTAACTACACAATTTCAATGCATTAACTATTATATAATTCTCTTTTTCATATCCTTAACCAGTGCCCTGGAGGCACCGGTTAGCATTTCCCTTAAATAAAATAAGAATGTCAGTGTCACGTGACTTCATCGTATATTTATTTAGATTCCGTGTCAACGATTTAATCAAAGTAAGATATGCAACATGAAATCAACTCGTTTTCAATCCAACAAAATGGGTTTGAGTTAGACTGTAATTACATTACGAACAAATATTTGAATTTGGTCCCTAAAAAAAAAAAAAATTGAATCTGGATTGAAAAAGATATATATTCAGTGTCTGGAGGAGTGTCATGAACACCCTCTTTTTAACTTTTTCTCTAACATCCACTATTTTTATTAAATGAAATTCATATGAATATCATACACTAAAAATAAATCCTTTATAAAATGGCGAAATTCACGTATGATTCATTTAATACAAAACAGTGTGTTAATTAAAGAGTGATAGAAAGAGTGTTTTTAACATTCTTAGTGCTCGATATCATATTAGAACAAAGAGTACTATAGGTGAGGAGGTCTATGGAGATAAAAGATTGTAACATGAAAGAAATATTCTCACAGCTTTAAAATGAGTGTCGTTTTAGCCAATTACACGCATATTAAAGAATAACATAAAATAATCATTAGACATAACACTTTTACTAAACGGCCTAAGAAAAAGACAAACTTAAAGTTGCATTGAAAATTGTGCGAAAGAAAAGTTAGAGTATTTATTGAGGATAAAGTTGGGAGAAAAAAATTAAAGTTGTATTGAAAATGTAAAGTAACATCCATTTTAAAACAATTTTTTTTTAGCTAAAGTGACACTCATTATAAAACGGCGGGAGTACTAATTCTTTCTGTTTCATCTAATGGTAAAAACGATTTTATTTAGTGTTCTTTTTTAAGTGTATTTTGAGCTTTAAGATCCTCCCTGCTTTTCTTTAAGCATCTTCTTCTCATCATATATTTTTTATTACAAGAAACACCATGTTGTTGTGAGCCTAACTTAATTTGTTAACAAGTGTCATCAGGATACTCTTTAACCAATCTAAATTAAGTTATTATTCTTTGAAAATGTAAAGTTTTTAATTTCTAATGTATTGATTATACAAACTTTTATAAAAAATTGTCATTAAGTTCTTTAATTAGTGTCTGGAGGCACTAATTAATATTTCTTTTATATATATCGTCTATGATTCGAACTCCAAACGTCTTATTTATTTATCTTAAGTGGAGCATTCTATTTGATCAACCGAGTCTTTTTAAAAAAAAAGTAAAACAACAAAGTATATTGCCACACGTACTGATTCAACCTATCCCTCAGTTTCCAATATATTTTCTATTTTGATGGCGCAAAAAATTAGATCAATTCCCTAAAAATAAAATAAATATACATTATATGGTGCAATTGGTGGCAAAATATATCTATGGTGTAATAATAAAACATTATATATACATTTATGTTTTATATTTTTCCTTTGGCTTTGACAGGGAAAGGAGACAAGGTGACTTGTTCTACGGAGAAGAACTCAGAATTATTTTATGCGGTTCTTGGAGGTCTAGGCCAATTTGGGATTATAACCCGGGCAAGAATAGCTCTTGGACCTGCACCCAAGAGGGTAAGTAACATGTAGTAGGAATCTTGAGCACATATTTAAAACTTCCAATATTATTTACACTCAACGTGATAGCTTACTAGTAAAAAAACTTAGTCTTGTATCCTTAAGGTATTGAGTTTGATCTCGTCAAATACACTTGTAAAATGATCGTTAGTATCCCTTTAATTAATAATAAAAAAAAATATGCAATCCCATGAATTCATATGGTTTTTTGTTAGTATGTCACAATCACAATTATAGTTGTTTGCCATTTGCTATAATGCATATTTTTAAGTCAAACTTAGAAAAATATGCATTAATCATGAAAATATATATATAT
>Ga0099826_10004149_pt1 | contig 10081 bp, 6 predicted proteins | sample Mtrugardesep15_FD_76830 | JGI IMG/M metagenome (GOLD analysis project Ga0099826, IMG submission 76830) | Root nodule microbial communities of legume samples collected from California, USA - M. trunc garden sep15 | ecosystem: Host-associated > Plants > Roots > Nodule | place: USA: California...
TAACTCACATGTCATCTCCAAGGATGCCTCCCTTATTATTCTTGTACAAATCATACAGAAACTTCACTCCCACTCTCTGATGCTCAAGCAGTCTACAGTTTATAGATGCAGGAACCTGAAACAGTTCTCACAATTTAATTTTTGTTTCGAATTTCAGTACTTCGAAAAACATTAAATGCTTTGATTTACAAACTATAAATGTCTGCTCTGCAGAATGTTGATACTACAAAGTACGATATGTATATAAAAACTACAACATTAAACAAATTCATAAACATGATAAAGGATTTTTTTTTTTTTTGGAAACTCGATTCAAAGACCTACTAATCCCTGGGATTAATCCCACCATGTGCTAGAGGCTCAACTGAAGTCGGAGCATAGCTCTGTGTGGACTAGCCCAACACATCAATTGTTAGCACCTGGCGGATTGGAACTTGAGACCTTAATGAAGTAAACAATAAAAAACATAGTATCAAAAAGAAACAAAAAAAAAACACATATTATGTCCCAGTTGAACCCGCCATTGGGAAATCTACTCAATCCTATGAATCTATGTGGCACATGCATTTCACATTGAAGACATGTCTAGTGTCCAATACGTGGTGATCTTGTCGTTGTCAAAAACCTACACACATGTCGTTGCATTCAATTATTCTATTTCCTCTGATTGATTATTAACGGTGTTGACGTGTCAAATGTGAATAGCAAATTGAATTTAGTATAATCAAGTCTGGTAATGCTCATATTCGAGCAGTCAGTCACTTAACTTAAGATTAAATAGCAATATAACTAAATCCATGATTGCATTCAACGAACCATAAAATGCAATAATTGTGGTAACTACTATAAGCATAAAGAGAAAGTTAGAATAATTGACACCTGAACCAAAGGAAGTTCACCATGAGAAGACAAAAGCAAAGGCTCAAAGGGTCCAGTATGATCAAATTGAATCTGTGACGGTTTAACAGAACTAAATTTCACACACTTTATCTCCGCCTCTTCTTCTTCTTCTTCTTCTTTATCTAGTTTTACTTGTTGTTGTTGTTGGGAAAGGAAATCGAGGGGCTTAAAAGGTGGGTCGTCAGGGTCTTGAAGGAGACGAAGGTGGTGGGCAAGAGAGGATTTGGGGGGTTTTCTGTTGATAGGGAAGTTGGAATCGAAATCGCGGAGAAGAGATTGTGATGATGATGGTTGTGATTGTGATTGTTGGGTTGTGCAGTGTCTCAGTGTTAGTTCCTTCAAAGTTTGCAGCGACATCGAGAGAGAGATATTTTCAAATTCGAAGATTCATTCGTCTTCTTTTGCAAAATTTGCGGCAATTGTTAACCGCTCACGCCGCTAATGAAAGAGGGGAAGAAAGAATAAGGAAAATATATATTTTAGAGGGTGGCTGTGACAAATAAAAATTCTCTCCATTTTTAATTATTACTTTTCTTTCTCTTTCAAAATAAAATTATTACTACTATATGAAAATATTTACATGATAATGTGAGATTAGAGGGGGTTCAAAATGTATTCCTTACAATCCAATTTGCTTCTAAATTTTAGCAATTAAAAATTCATTTATGTTAAGCAAGAGTTACATGTAGAAGAAGTGAGTATCACGAGTTTATCTGTTCCCCCCCCACGTCACCTCTCTTAATTCATAAGTTTTCTCGTGATAGCAATGACATGATCACGGATTCAACAATGAATGATTCAACTTTTTTCAATATTCTCTTATCCATTGCATCATAAAACATGTGGGGCATGTTCATAAGTACAACCCAAATGATAAAAAATTGTATAATTGTTTCATACGATAGGGCTCAAGTTCAAATGCATAATTTTCCACTTATTTGCACGGAGTAGCATGTCGTCACATATGATAATCACTTAAATACCACACTTTTTTTCTTCATAAGTTTAATGCCACAAATACTTTTTATATATAAATTAAAATATATTTTTGGTCTTTGCAATTATAGTATCATTTTTTGCATTAAGTCATGGAATATATTTTTATATTTTATCATTGTAAATATTTTTTTGGAGTAATTTTATCATTGTAAATATATTACTTTGTGTTTCTGTTCGTTGTTGTTTTTTTTAATCTTGCAACATTTATTCATAGTAAAATTGATTTTTGTAAATGTAGAATATTATGTTTGATTGAGATGTGTTATTTTAAACAATTATTTTAGGACAATTTATAGACAAGCAAATATAAACAAGACAATACGATATTGATAAAAAAAATCAAAGAAAACAAAAAAAAAATGATTAAAAAAACCATGTTGTTTTATATGTCTTTGGTTGTCATATAAGTCGTCAAAAGATGCTTATTCAAAAATAAAAACACATATTGCAAAAATTAATTTCAATGTGAACAAATTTTATGAATAAAATAAATATCAAAGGATCAAAACAAAAAATGGTAGATTTATAATCATTAAAAAGAAAAAAAATGTAAAAGTTAAAAAAATGATACATTCATGAAGACTAAAATATATTTAAACATTTTTATCATATAATTTTGTAAGGCTCAACCAAACATAGTCTCTTTGTTTGGATAAATAAACAAAATGACAATAGCTAATTGAGAGCTCACACATAAAATGTTATGAGTTGATGTTTGAATCTTGGTGACGATGTCCAACAAAGCATTTTGATTGGGATAATAGTCATTATGATCCCTAAATATAACGAGTAGCCACAATATTCCCTCGATGTATCGAAATTTTAAAATAATTCTTGGTAGTGCACTTCGTTAATCAAAATATTATTTAACGTTAATTAAAATGCATCGTTAATAATATTGTCATATTAGTACTTTAATGTATTTATTAATTGTCATATCAGTTATTATAAGTACTTGTTTACTGTCATATCAATCTTTATATGAAAAGAATTATTGTAATCAATTAGAGATTACAACAGAGACTATTTTGACTAACAAAATGCATAATCATTAACTATTTTAAAATTTTATTACATTAAAGGGTTGTTATTAAGAACTAAAATGACTATTACTCCAATATCGACTCTATATAAAAAATCCCCTTATATAAAAAAAAACATAAATTCCCATGCATGTCGCCGCGTGTAAATGTAACAGTGGTAGAAAAATATGGCTTTGGAAACCCCCACAAACATATTCATGCATGATGCCACTGCCAGCTGCAATCATATTTTTACCAGCCTGTATATGCATTTCTCATGCTCAACGGTTAACTAGTCTCTCTCTCAATCCCGCTATATATATTACTACTACATATCATTCTTCACATAACAATTCAGACTCTTGAGAGTGTTAGCAAATGGCTTCTTCTAGCATGTTTCTTGGTCTTCTGCTTTTGTTAACACCAATGTTGCTTGGAGCAAAGGAGTTTCATGTTGGTGGCAAAGATGGTTGGGTCGTGAATCCTTCTGAAGACTACAATCAGTGGGCTCGAACACATAGGTTTCGAATCAATGACACTCTCCGTGAGTCCAATTCATTATTAATCCTCAACATTACATTAATCATCATTTGTTATTTATTATTACATACTCTTTTAATAACTTGTAACGTCGTTTTTATTTTGAAAATTGTTGCAGATTTCAAGTACATTAAAGGGAATGATTCGGTTCTTGTGGTGAAGAAAGAAGACTATGATTCTTGCAACACCAACAATCCAAAACAAAAATCGGACAGTGGTGATTCCAAGATTAAGCTGAGCGACTCGGGTTTCTATTATTTCATCAGTGGCAATGTTGACAACTGCAAGCATAATGAAAAGATGATTATTCAAGTCATGGCTGTTCACCCTAATGTCACGGCTGTGCCACCATCTCAGCCGCCGGCAAGTGCGTCACCTCCTACGGGTCCGTTGTCTGTTGTGGATACTCCGGCACCGTCTCCGTCCAAAGCAAGTTCTGTTGGGGTTGTGGTTTGGGTGGTTTTGATGTTGTTTGGTGGCTATGTAGGGTTTGTTTATTAGTGTATTGCTATGAGAATTGTAATTGGATCTTCTGATATGATGAGAAATAAATTGTTTTGTGATTTATGATTTTTATGAGAGTTTGAATTTATTTTTTTAATTTCTTTGTTGATAAACGTTATTTGAATTTGTTGGAAGGTGAGTAAAGTCGGGTCATTAATTGTTTTATTTATAAATTGAATTTATATTTTAATGAACAATTTGTCCTTAATGAAGCTTATCAATCACTTGAATTTAATTATTGGTTCTATAATTATATTGGATTTAGAAGAAAAAAAATTATCATAAAATTAATGATTGTGCATAAACTCTCAAATTTGATGTCATTGATCTAATCTACATCCACACTATTATCTCTATCTAAACACTTTGTGCATCTTATTTACCTTTATTTTAACGGTAATTTGGATTATCTATCGTAAGCGATAGAATAAATGTAGAGCCGTTGGATCAATGTCCATATGGGTGTAGTTGAGTAATGAATATTGATCTAAATACTCTTGGTTTGTAAAAACGACAAAATCAAAATAATTTCTTAAGGGGCGTTTGTTTCACGGACTCAAAAATTATTCATAGAAACAACATATTCGGGAATATAAGGATGAGAGTTTTATTCATGAGGATTTAAAAAAAAAAAATTGTTTGACACACTCTTGAATATTCCCTGGAGAATTGAAAGTTATTTTCTTTTGAAAAAAGTGTATAAATTTCATGGGAACAGGTTTTCTCATCTTTTAACTTGGAAATAATTTCATGGGAGTATTGAAAGTTATGGGAAGTTATTTCATTCCTATGAACCTTAATACACACATGAATAATGATATCTCAATCTTGTAACAAACATAGCTATATTCATTTTCTACCCATGTATTATCAAGAATGTAAATCTTAAACTTAAAACAAACACCCCCTTAACTTCTGATTTGCTCTCCATAACCCACTTTATCTCTCTCAATAATCTCTTTTTCAAACCCTTGTACTTTAGTACCTAATGAAGTGATATGATCATAATACGAGATCGTACTTGCATTTGACATCCAACATAAATCAAGTGAACATATTATTTGATACACCTTTGTATATTTTACTTTTACACTCTATATGGAAGAGGTAAAAGTCGAAGGAAATATTATGAGAAAATTAAAAATATGTAAATTGAGACACAATTTGATAATCATGTTATATATACGAAGTATCTGAATCATTTAGAAATGACTAATATTTGTCTGAATTTTTTTTTTTGACTCATTATGTTTGTCTGTAATTATTAGTGTCGCTTGTATCGATTTTTTTATTTTATTTTTATGTTTGGCTGAATTGTTAGTGTCACGTATGAAAGAAAAATAAAAATGAGTGTTGGCCCCACATATTATTTCCTTTCCCAATAAATTTGTCTTGGAAATTGTGCCAAAAAAATGTCTCTAAAATTGAGATGCATTAGATACTATATTTTGTTGTTTTTTCTCTAGTTTCTATAACATCTTTTTAACGCGCTTTCTTTTCATGTAATAATGTTTATGACATTTTTTTATGCACGTCTCTCTCTCTCTCTCTCTCTCATTTGTGTAATGAAAAAAGTGGCTAAAAATACTGTTGAATCAAACAACATCGAGCTGAACCAAATAAATTGAACCTATTATGAGAGTTCACAGATCAAACCAAAATTTTAAGCATAATTTACTAACTATAACTGAATTATAAATAACTAAATCGAACTATTAGGAACACAGCCACAAACCTTGGAAAATTCGGAAAATAAAATTGGAAACAAACATGAATGGTTGAATCCACGGGTATTGTTGTATTCTATTAGACAATTTGATTGCTCCAAACAATTAGTTTTTCTTTCATATATTCAATTATGAAATGACCAATGCAAAATTCTTTAAAATTAACATTTGCGGGGCACCTGTTACACTCGAATTTTAACCCATTATTTTGAGCGAAGAGCATTTTGAGTAACGAAGCATTTCGAAGGAAAAACATGTCAAGATAATCAGCAATATCGATCTAAAGATTCAAATCCTACAACTTCCAGAAACTGACACCAGTAAATTTTTCAATAAGTTTCAAGAGCAACAATTATTCCCTTGAAACGCGAAAGATTAAAATTCAAAAGAGAAGTTACAAAAGGAAGTTCATGAAAGTTAAAGGACACATGACACACATGCAACAATTAGTTAGTTTATTTTCCTGCGTATATAATGTAAACTTAAGCTCCATGCAAACGAGTTTATTTCCGTTCGACAAAACTACGCCTACTAGAAATACATCCACCCTTACAAGATAATGTTCTTGCTGGCAACGTTGAAAGAACAATGTATGAAAATCGCCTAGATTAATAGATTTTTTTTGTACTATTCTCTTTATTTATTTTTTTCCTTTTATATGTTCAAAATCCTGCACGTTTCTTTGATTCAAACATCAAGGCTTGTCAACTAAGATATAAGGATTTATCTCGTATCCTAGATTGCTCGTCGAGAAAATATTTCGAAACAACACGGCCTCTCCCCCCAAGTATGATCACCTCACTCAGTCACTCAAAATTCACTTACTTGCTACCTGTATAATTGCCTTACTTTGACGTAAGAGTGTCTTTTGCAAGCACCCTTTGCTTGGAGATGGAGCGTAGGACTAGCCGTGATAGATCAAATCATTGGTGTAAAGATTGCACCTCATGGTTAAGAGGTACACCCCACTTATGCATACAAGAACAGAAGCCCATAAATATATTCGACCTATTGTTTTTAATATTGGACTTAACCGAACCGAGAGGTTGGTTGAACTAATTCAATGGAGGTTGGTTATAGGTTGGCAAAACCTTGAAAATTGCTATACAACCAAGAAGAAATCGGATGAACCGATTCAAATTGAAAAAAATTAATTGGATGAGCCCTTAAACCTAGGGATGTAACGATTCAACTTGGTTTGGTTTGCAATCAAAAAACCGTCAAAACTGACCAAATCTACATTGGTTTGGTTTGATTTTAAGTGTTTTTTAAAAGTTAAATCAAATCAAGATAAATCGCTTGAAAATGTAATTAATTATTTTTTAAAATACTAAAGGTAGAAAATGTGAAGTTCCAAAACATTATATGATATACTTAGTTGAACACACATAAAGATAGGAAAAATGCTTTTCGCTTATTTTTTAGTGGTTATTTTATGAAATTTTAAGTGGAGATAACATAATCAAAGATGATAAATGTGAATACCTATTTGAGCAACTATTGAAATATTTAAATTTCAATAACAAAAAATAAACTTGTCATTTGTTATTTTTAGTCATTTCGTTCTACATATTTATATACGGGTTCAAGTCACGAAAACAACCTCTTATATAAAAAATAAGGTAAGATTGCATATAATATACACTAAATGTTAGGACCCTTTCTTGGACCCTACGTATGCGAGACATATTCGTGTGCTTTATGCCTTTATAACTTTTGGCCTTTTCAGTAACATGCTTATAGGTGTTGACAAGCCTTAGTAAAAAATAGGCTTTCAAATAAGTTTTCAGGCTTCATCAAACCTTGGAAACAAGTATGTGACGGGTAGTAGGCCAGACTCGAGCCTATAATTTTTGAAGTAGGTCAGACTTAGGCCTTACAAAGCCCAGCCCGACCTAACTCATTTCCACCCCTAACTGTATAATTTAACTTGAAATTTGATATTAGGTCAAGCATAATGGGGAGAAAACACACCAACTTCTTCTTCTCGCTATTGTAGATGAAGGTAGAATGATTATCGGTGGGAGAAAATTAAAAAAATAATGTAGAGAGATGATAAATTTTTGGTTCGAAGATGATGATGAAGAAGATGATTTATATAGTTTTTTATAATTAAAAAAAAAATCCAATTTACTAATTTAGATCTGCCACATCAGCAAGGAAATTGTCATGTCATACTTATTGTAACGGTGTTACATCAAAAGGTTAGCGTCACAAACAATTACAAACATAAAAAAACTAAATTGAAAAAAATAAATAAAGAAAAGGATAAATATGTTACAAATATAAAATTTGAAGCCCAATTTGGTAATTAAGCAAGGATATGTCGAAAACATACGTTATGTGAGCACCATTTTAGTAATCCCCGTGAGCTTAGCTCAGTTAGTAGGGACATTGCATAATTTATGCAGGGTCAGAAGTTCGAACCCCTGACACCCTACTTTTCCACATTTAAGATGTGTGAGCTCTAGTCACTAGACTATTTGACAATAAAAAAAAAAAGTTAGCAAATATAAAATTTGAAGGACCATTAAAAAAAAATGAAACGTTAAAACACAAGTTTTTGAATCAAAAGTAAAAATATTTTATTATAATCAATGAATTTAAATTTAATTTTTTTTTTACTTCTTTTAATTAATTGAATTCACAAAATTTAAAAAAAAAGTTAGCTTGACCAAAATTTTATTTGATTTGTTTTGACAAGAAAATAAAATCCCTAATTCTTTTCAGTCCCGTCCAGTTGCACACACCGTTTTTTGTCTCAGTGTATGTTTGGTATGACGGCGGAGAGAATTGATTTTGATAGAATGAGTTTGAGAGAATTAATTTTGGTTAAAAGTAAGTTAGATGTTAATTGATTTCTGTTTGGATATAAATGTTTAAAAGTGATTTTTATGAGTTGACGTTGTTTGGATAGTTTGAATCAAAATTGATTTTGAATGTGTAATTACCAAACCATCCTTTTAATTTTATTTCAACTTATCATAAATGAATTTTATTGCTTAAAAAATTCATTTTAAAATAAAATAAATTTATAGCAGTCATTTTTAATATTTTTTTATCAATTGGGTGATTTTTTTAATACAATATAAGCTTCAAAAGATGTAAAAAAATAATAATATAATCCATTATAAACTAACAGTGCACCGTAATGAACAAATCAGGTTTTTTTTTTTGGAATATATAAATCAGGGCTTAAAAAATATTACCTTAAAAAAAGAAAAGAAAAAATACCTTAGTTATTTTTTTTAGAAGATTGGGCCTTATCCTTATTCCATTGAAGCATTGATTAAGAACAGATATGCAGTGTTTTGATTCTCAGTCTTTCAATTCATTTTTTTTTTAAGTTATATTATTATGTTTATCCTTTTTTCTAAGAAAGAAACGTATATGTAGAAAATTGGAGAAGAAGGCATGGGTAAATTGGTAAGTATACTTGTCAGTGAAAAAGTTGAAGCTTGGAATCACGTTTAGTTGCCGCAGAAGCTAGGGACTCGCGTTTGGGCACAAAACGTGGATCTGCAAAATCGCTTTTAAATTTATCCAAACATCACAGGAAAGGCAGAACCTGAGTTTGATGCAGAATGGGAAAGGGTTTGATATGGGCGACAGCAGAGGATCTGCATAGGAATAGGAGTCGAGTTCTGTCGCTATATCGTCGCATACTGCGAAGCCTGAACTCTCCTTCGTTGCCACTGACCTTCGCTGCAAGACTAGCCAAGAAAGCTGAGGTACGTGCAATGTTTTGGGTGGGTTCTGATGAACGGTCTTTGCATAACATTGCTGACTTAATTCATGCTGCTCAATACTCTCTATCTTTTCTCAACAAACCTCAATTTCCTCCTCGTCACATCACCTGAACAATGGTTCCTAGTTAGAATTCAAAATTACGTTTTATGTCTTGTTTTACATTGATTTTATCCAATAAAAGAGTCAGTGTTGCTAGCATTCCTCTTGTTCATAACTTGGTATGCTTTCACTTCCTGTTCAGAAAGAAATCAGCTATGAAACTTGACCTAAAATTCAAGGTTAGTGCTTTAGTTTGGGAATGATTTGTGGTGCTTATTGACGCTGTTGATTCGGTGTATGTTTGGTTCCACTTATGGATGCGTCAAAATTGATTCTACATGTGTAAAATTGATTTTGGCATGTTTGGTTCCTCTAAAGTAGAATTGATTTTGGCTTCAGAATTGATTATACTTGAAGCTAGAAATTGTAGTTTTCTGATTCTAAAATTGATTTTTATACTCAAGTTTATTGTTCAACTCACTTTTACATGAATGAATGTATCTAAACATATATCACTTTATGTTCAACTCGATTTTACCCATAATCAATTAACTCAAAATCAATTCTTCTCACCGCAAAACCGAACATACACGGAATCAA
>Ga0099826_10004150_pt1 | contig 10080 bp, 6 predicted proteins | sample Mtrugardesep15_FD_76830 | JGI IMG/M metagenome (GOLD analysis project Ga0099826, IMG submission 76830) | Root nodule microbial communities of legume samples collected from California, USA - M. trunc garden sep15 | ecosystem: Host-associated > Plants > Roots > Nodule | place: USA: California...
AGTATTTCCCAAGAAATAAAACATCGTGAACTTAACGTAATGCAACACAACCGTATAAGTAATGCAACACAACCGTATAAGTAAAACATCGTATGTTTCCACACACACACACAAAACATCGTGAGTATGCAAAAACAAATGCAGATGTATATAACTAAAATTCAGTTATTAGTCTTTTTTAACGGAAAACTTAGTTATTAAATCATTAGCAATAAGAGTTTTATACAAAGATTCAATTATGTCTCAACATACATTTATAAAAGAAAATAAAAAATACTCAACATATAAGTATTTGTACATATGTTTATGGAATGAAATCTTGTGACGCATTGGCGAAATATATTGGATGCACGAGCATCTTTTAATATTAACAACACATAGCCGTTAAACTGAAAACAAACCAAATCACCAAAAAGAAAAAAACAAATCACAGTGTCTAATTCCTTCAACAACAAAAAAAAAAATCACAGTGTCTAATTTAAATTAGGAATTAGATTGATGATAGCTTGTACGTTGTATTTGAACCATTTGCAGTAAGTAGAGTATACTTAACTGCTACGAATCACAAAACCCAACTTGTAACAACCCCGCAACAATTTAGGGAGGCAAATTTGCATAATCATTAAAACGAAAATAAAGATAGTATTAGGCATATATAAATTATAATCCATTGTAACCAAAAAAAAAAAATTATAATCCATGTGCTACTGCTTCCATGAAAAAGAAACCTAGGGAAGATTGGCCAACTCATGAAAATAACTAGGTTATATTCAATACATTCTCTGATATGTAAGGTGATAAGCGTCCTTGGACCTGAAAAGAAGTAATGTTTTTTTACATTAGAACATGCATTCGTTAATCATGATATTATTTATAAAACATAGACAATCAAAATAAACCATTACCTTTCCCTACACGGATTAAAAAATGAAATAAGAAAATGAACATTACATTGAAAGTTTGAAACATGGGTGATTCGATTGATTTCAAGACACTTGAACAAGATTGATGTTAAGAAGTATAGGTTTAGGGTAACGGAAGGAAATGAAGAATAGACGTACAACTGAAGGTAATAACCTGAATTCATTATTATGGTAAAAGTATGTGACGTGCAACAGAATCTTATTCAATACTAATGCTTGTACTAATAATTAGTGTGTACCACTACTAGTACTAGCAGAAACCTAAACCAAATAGAAGTAAGACTAAAACATATAAAAATAAATAGACTGACAAAAAAAAATATTCTAGACTAATCTAAATATGTCCTCCATATGGTATGGTTGAGAAAAAAAATTAAAAGATAGGGGCCAAGATCGAGTTAAGATCCTCTCCATTTTTTCTATTTCAAAGTTTTGAGAATATAAACACAATTATGCAACTTTTGGTGGGTCCAATTATTAATGTACATTTCAAAATTCTTTAAAACTATAGTTGATGGAGAGGGAAAATGGAGAGGATCCTAACTCACCAAAATCCCTCCTCGCTCAATTTTGACGAGGGGAAAAATGTGTTTACAACATTTTAAATACATTGACTGAAATATTATTCCTAAATATACCCATAAATTGTGATATAAAAAGTTATTTCCCCTTTTCTCAACCCTCCTCCTCTTGATCAAATAAAATATTGTAACCAAAAACAAAAATCAAATAAAAATAAATATCAAATTAAAACCTCTCTATTCTTTTGCATCAAATATCCTCCAAGACTCCCCTTCCTTATTACAAGTAATAAGCCAAGAGCATAAGAAAAAGAACATTAGTCTAACCTGCCAGATAACTTAAACAACTAATGCTTCCTTCAGTTAAAAAAACCATTCATACAGTAAAGAACCTAGGAACCTTCATCAGAATCTTAAGATGAACGAACTACCTAGGGACAGCTCTGTTCAACCGGAGGCTCTTTTGCTCTACAAGCCTCTCACATAGCCAGCCCTTCTCTACTAGCTAAAAATATCATAATGCAAATACACAAAGACTAGCCTCTAACATAGTCAGACCTTTCTCCTGATTCAAACGTAACATAATGCACAAAGACTTTAACTCTAGCTAACACCACATCAAGAAGAATGAACAGAGCTGATAGAAGGGAAAGAGAAACAGTGCCCAAATTAAGTGAAGGGTGTAGTGGTGATCAAGGATATTCTACTGTGGTCTCTGTATGGCTGAGATTTCACATACCCAATCAAGAGTTATGAGTTTAAATCTTTGGGCTTAAAGAAGAGGAAACAAAAACAGCTCAAGGCAATAATCTGAATTTTATTGATAGACAATGTTACAATACCACAAACTGATACTCATATATATACTAATAAGATGAATGCTAGCAACACTCACTTTTTAACACTCTCTCTAACACTTACTCATTTATAGGATGAAATCAATGTGTGTCCCACCATTTTGTTGGGGTTCAATTTTCAATGTGTAGACCCGCAATGATATAAACCAATAAGAGAGTGAGTATTAGAGAGAGTGTTCAAAAGAGAGTGTTGCTAGCATTACTTGTACTAATAATCAAGTCAAGTGCCACTCCTTCTAGTACAAACCCCAAACACACTAATGATAAGATAAAACCTATTCAAATCAAGAAATAGATCGAAAAGATATTCAAAGAAATATAAATATGTTTTAAACATTCTCTAACAACACTAATGAATTCTCTAAAATTATAAAGGGGCAGGTAGTCCCAACATCAGACCGATGACAGATGACATGAAATTATAGATTTTTACATGTGCAGTCGCGCAAACAGACATACATGTTAACATCCTTTTCTAATGTTTGACTTTGACACCACACACTTTATGACAAATTATCAAATTTGCAAGACAACATAATAAAGCTGTTTGGTAACACTTTTTTAACAATGTATCATTTTGTTTCCACAAGTTAATGTTGAGAAGAAGGAACGGATACAAAAAAACAATTTCTTACCTGCAATAAATCAGTAGGAATTTGGATATCACCCTGTAGCAAGAGGTTGACTTTTTTCAGAGAAACAAATGGCACAGGTGTAATCACATAGAGCATGCCTTTGACTGTGTCAATGCCCCTCACAATTCCTGAGGCACAAGAAATCAAGATGTCTTTATCAGTAATGATGCTTAGAATTACCCAAATGCATAACAACTAGAAGATCAGATGGCTGATCTGTGTGATCGGCTTTAAAAGATTGGAAGATCAGATGAATATGACATTTTATTCTTTAGCTTCTGTATTTGTGGACGTTTGATACCTTACAAAGGTAGTGATGCCTTAAAATGTGTTACAACTTAAGATATTGCAAAATTAAGAAATTCTGTAAACCCATTACAGCCAACAGGCGTATGAGATATGGTGAAGCCAGCTCACAAATGTATATTCCTTTTGGTGTTTTTGTGTGCCTCAATGATACCAAGAGTTTGAATGATATCAAGTTCGAAGTTTAAATTTATTTTTTCATTAGAATCCAAATGTAGATTTTTGATTACGAGGCATTGGAAGCCTTTTAGGCACGAAAACCACAAAATAGAGGGTCTTCAACTAGTTTGCAACACTACTGCCACAGAATTAGTAAAATGATGTCAGAGCGCTAGAATGTTTATTTTTTTATTTTTGGTAAACAATGTTAGAATCTTTACTTGTAACAGATACAGACGGTATTTGCATCTTAGTAAAATGATGTCAGAATGTTTATTCTATAACAGATACAGAATGTATTCGTGTAACTAAATCCATTTAGACATAATCACAAGTCAGTAAGTCTTTAATTAATTTAACGTTCTGCCTTAGGCTCTCGCGTATACCGACTATTCATGGGCCTACCGCAGCACAAAATGCCTATGTGGACTACTTTGGCTAAAGATCATCCATGAAGATTGGAAGATCACAGAGGATGGGCCAATGAGACTTTGTCGTGATAACAAATCTACAAACAATATTGCTCATAATCCAATGCAGCATGACAGAACAAATCTTTTTGAAGCTGATAGATGTTTTATCAAAGAAAACTTGGAAAGTGGACCGGTCTGTACTCCCTATGTAAACACACAAGGTCAACTTACTGATGTACTTACCAAAGGGCCAAGCAGTACCATGTTCCGGAATATTGTATACATGCTGGGAATGGTAAATACCTTCATCAGCTTGAGGGGGAGCATTAGAATGTTTGTTTCTGTAACAGATACAGTCTGTACATGTAACTAATATACTTTATTTTGTAAATGATGCAGACTTCATTCATTGAGTTAAATCCGTTTGGAGTATTCTTTAGTCAGTTAGTAAATCCCAAACAACATTGGATGTAGTCATTACTTGTTAATTAGTTTCTAGTTCTACCTTATTCTTGCGTATATATAGAAAACCTATAGGTGTTCTGTTTTGGATCCTATTCTTTTCAATGTTGAGAAATGAACCTCTATTTCAGAGCAAGATATGACGACACATTTTGGAATTTGGAAATCAGTCAAGTTACCTACCAAGACCAAGGCACCAGGGTAAATCTCCAGGTACTTCAGATTCAACTGCTAAGCCAACAATACTAGCATTCAGGCCGTAGAATATTTCAGAGCTTGGGACCTACAAAAGTATTCATAGGTCATATAAAATGTTTTAATCACCTTTATATAAAAATAAACACAAGAAATATTTTTGAAATGTATATTTCAATACTCAAATTTATATCGAAAAAAATAATATATTCAATATTTAAATTTATAATAAAAATATTTGAAACTCAAAGTGGATGAAACGCAATAAAACCAAACATGTAAAGGGTAGCTCAGTCACAAGACTCCACTGTAGAGAGCTTAGGAAAGGATAGACTTTGACACACACAACTTTTGAGTGATAAGGCAGTTTAGGTAGATACAACTGTGACCATCAAGTTACAAGCATCAACTTTATTTTTACTCGTTGTCATGAGAAAGAATTAGAAGAGATAATAAGTAACATTAGAACCAACCTCACGATGAACATGTCGAATCTTTATGCTTGCAATGGGAACTTGATAAGGACGGTGAGATGTCAAGGAATGTGTAATTTCCTTGTCCGATGAAATATCTGAATCACTAGGAAAGCACTGCATGAAATAAGCCACTATTCGTTCGTCACGCAGGAAACGAGCCTCCTTTTGAACAAACTCCCTGGGGAAACAGTATTCTATTATTCTATAATATTTTATGTCTAAAACATAAAAAACAATGAACCAAATTAACAGTTAAAGATGGCAACGCGTAAGATTTGGGCTTACCAGTCCTTAAGAACTGAATCTATCTCGATCATTTTAATTGTTCCATCATCTTCCCCATCTAACCAGAATTTTCCAGCAGGTAAATTCTTATTTTTATGAAATTCAGTGGATATGTCTATCTTAACAACATGAGTGGGACCAATATATTTTAGCATGTCCACTAATACTTCATAACCAACACCTGAAATGCAAGACAAAACCAACTGAATGAGTAACATAATAATTGATATGTTTTTAGTCCAGGAAAGCAGTAGTTTATGTGAAGTCAAAATACAAAATGTATGATTCAAAAGGAATCAAATTAGTGACTGAAAAGACACGAGCTCACCTTTAACCCAGCCAGAAGTATTCACTACAAGAGGCGTCTGAATTTTAGAAGCTTTTTTTCTCTTATCAAAGGTGCGATACTTCTTTTGATAATGATCATAAATGGAACATACATACTCTAAGAACACTGATGGATCTGTCTTAGGAGAAATATCACCAAAGAAAAGAGACCTGTTATGGAATAAATGACAGAAAGTGAATCAAACAACTCAATAACAAGTAAACATGTTCGTTCAAATAAGACTTGAATCGGGCGACCCTGACAGTGTCCCTGCAAACAGACAATAAATACCATCCACTTCACTGTATATAGAAAACTTAATAACAATGAAATAGATTAGGACCTTAGAGTCTTACAGCATCTTCAAAAATAGGTAATAACAAAGTATAGAACAAGATCACATGAAAATGTCATGATATATAACATTCTTAATGATCGGTTATTTATGATATGTTTGGACGGAAGACTTTAGAGCAAGGGGATGACTTATTTTTCTTTTCTAAATTAAAGCTGCAAAACATATCCGTTCTTTTAAAATTTCAAATATATAACAAAATACAGACTTAACCCTCAAAAACACTCTCTTCCAAAACCCTCAATCCAAACAAACCCTGAGGTTTTGACAGTTCGACTTAATCCAAAAATACACCCCCAATAGTAACAAACTATCTTAACCTAACTAACAATTGAATTGAATAAGACAACATGCCTGACTTTACATTTACCTAATGAATAGTGATTATGTTCCATCACAACTTAACAAGTAGATCAACCTTGTCAAATATTTCAAATTCAAAGCAACATAAAAGTATTGAGATGAGATATCAATTCATAGTCCATACCTTTTTGATGGCTTCAGGTACTTGGTCTTCAAATCTAACACAACCAAAAATTTAAAAAAGTTCGAATCAATAATGAATATATTATTACATTACATGTAAAAATAAAGATTAAGATAAGTAATGGTTATAAAACCTACCTGGATTAACATCATAAACAACGGTTAGAGAGATTAAACCAGGAGGGGTAAACTCAGTTTGGCCAACGTCGGTATCAAGATAAGCTACTTTCTTACATCTGGATGTTAATAGGAGATTAAGGAGATAGCGGGCGAATGTTGATTTGCCAACGCTTCCGGGTCCACAAACGAGTACGACAGGAGGCGCTGAACTGGATACAATAGAATTTGCAGCTTGTGACCATTCCTCTGGGATGAAAATATCCGGTGCAGGGAATGAACCCATTGTTCTCTCTCTGTCTGTAAAAAAAAATAAAAAATTTAGTTTAGTCAGGCATATTTGCAAACAGTTGGCGTGCATTCAAAAAGTGAGTGTGTTGAATGAAAGAAAGCAGAAACATGAAGAGATACGAACAAAATGAAGAAAAAGGAGAGGAATATACCTCAGGTGAACGGTGATGAGACGGCGCGCGGCAGCGATGAGGGAAGCTGTAGGCGGAGGAGCAACGACAGTGAGGGAGGGAACATTGAAGATTGAGGTTATTTATTTAAGGAAAATTCAAAATAAATAAATAATCTAAACAGACGAATAACATTATTTTTTTCTAATAAAAGTTTGGACAATATATATTCCATTATTACTATTGTTGAAGTTTTCTTTATAAATACATGCATTCATATTATTTAGTTATTTAGTAGGAGGCCTGCTTGCGTGATTAGACCTTCAAAAGATTTAATTACTTAGTAGTAAATTTGTTTGTCTCGTTAAGCCTTAATACAATTTAACATATTTTGTTTAGGTCTTAATATAAAAATAAGTTTTTAAATATGTCATTAGTCTTCACGAGACCTTTAAAAATATTAAGTCAAATCTTTAAAAATGAGTCTATAACAAATAATGGATCAGACTCAGACCTATACGTTTTTTTTTTTTTTGTAGTAGAACAAACTTAAACCTTAAAGTCTAGTTCAACCTAGCCTATTTTTACCCTAATTACATATCACCCAAGAAATTCAACTCTTTATAAACTGAATTAACCTTAGTAAACGGATAACTTTGTTGAAAGATTTAGTCAAAATAAATAAATAATAATTTATACTTCTTTCTTTTCTTAAAAGGGATGTCAGAGATATGGAAATGGAGTAGCCTACTTTTTCTTGTGCAATTGCTTTTATAAGAAGACCCCTTCCAACGAAAGATAAAAATTTATTTTTCCACTCTATAAGTTTTATCCGCATCCTTTAAACAACAAAAAAACTAAAACCATGCTTCTTAGATTTGCCCGCGAATGTTGGAAATCGAAGATAGTTCTTAACTATGGTAGTTATTGGAATTGGGAGGTCTTTCTGCATCAATATTGTAGTCTCATTATCAACATTTTTACCGAAATTGGGTTCAAATTATTTAATATTTATTTTCTGGCTAGAAATATTCTAAGAATATTACTCTAATCACTTTTTAAATTGTTCAAAAAAATGTCTTAGTGGTAGTTAACTGTCATCCGATTTTTCAACGATAGTTAATTGTTGTTGTACGCGTCAATTTAACCGATATAATGTTGTTGGAATGCCAAACAACAACAATTAACTGCCACCGCTAAGTCAATGACAGTTGAAAAAAGAGAGTGAAGTAAGAAGAGTAATTTTTATATTTTAATATTTGTTTAGAATACGACCAGATTCGTTAATTCTATCATATGCAATAATGTGTCTCATGGGACTTGTAGTTTTAGCTATAGTAATGCCATGAATTTTGTCGCCTTTGGTTTTGCTTGTATATAATTAAACCAAAGAGCAGCTCTGGTAAAGAGGAAAATATCAGAAGGATAACAACAATAAGGATTAGAAAGTAATAGATGAAATACTTTTTTTAAAAGAAAAAACGGCAAAATTTATTCATCGTCGAGAGGGTGAAAAGAAATACCAACTACTTGTGGCAGGGAACAAATAGAAAACACCATTAATATTACACTTTATCAATGTTACACTCTAACAAATCAAAATTATGGCCGAAGTATACACTGGAAACGTAGCGAATGAATACCTCTGCCTCACCAGTTAAACTTTCAAACAAACAGTTTATAAACTTTCATAACGGTGATAGTGAAATTAAGCATCTAATTATTATTACTTTATTCCTTTTTATTCCTTGTATTTCGTTTTTTATTTGAGACGAGACTACTCATAGTTTTGTGAAGTTTAGAGAAGTTTAAATGATGATTTTTCTAGAATTTTGCATGTCCTCCCCCTTTATTAAAGTGAACATCCTTCTTGATAACTTATGTGTGAGATTTCACTTCGATTATGTTAGCATTTTATTTTGAATCAGAGTATAGTTAGTAAGTCGCGGGTGATTTAAGAGGGTTGTTGATAAACTTTCTTCAACATAATCCTCTAATTCAAAGTTTGATGGCTGCTTTATGTAATGTGATTTGTTTTTCAAATATTTATTCATGTTGTTGAAAAAGTGGGTCTCAATAGTCACACCATACAACATATTTAATTGTTTTGATTCTTGACAACATAAATAGTGTCGATTTGGACTTAAAGGTAGCCAACTGTGGTTGCCAAATTTTTTAATTTTTTCGAATATTATTTTTTTTGATTTTTTTAAGCATAAAACATTGTCAAAATTTTAAACAAATATATTCCACACTGTTGAACCAATGATACGTTGATTTTAATTTTAATGAAAATAGAATTTTTTTTCTAAAGACAATAACAACAAAGCTCTGTTTTGCGAAACATGTATGCGCACAATCAAGCTAGTTTTTTTTTATGTTACAATCAAGCTAGTTTATGATGCAACAATATCGTAAAAGTTGTGCACGATTTATCATTTGAATTTGAGAAAACATATAAAAAAAATTAATAATAAAGAACAAGTAGTTACCAAAATTTGACTTGCAAAAAATAAAAGGTGTCATTTTTAAATAAATATTGGAGATTGAGCTATAAAGAAAAAACATGATTGGAGATCTACCTGTATCTCAAACTAAGAGAGAGAAGAAAAAAAAACTATTTAAAATGGAAGAATTGAAAATAGTTTTTGGCATAAATAAACTAAAGTTGAAAATGGATGAAACGTCCATCTTCAACTTTAGATCGTTCTTGCCAATTAAATAAAAAATCTAGGCCGGTGTGTACAAAAATGATGGGAGTTTTCTTAGAAGGTGAAAGATTGAAAGGGAATTGATGAGGAAGATAATAAAAATGGTAAGAGCTATAGAAAAATCGGAGTGATTGGAGCTCACATTTGATGTGAGTTGAGTTTATGATAACATAGTCAAAATTGAAACTAAATGAACCTGATGATAAAATAATGATTTTGATATATATACTTTTATATTATATATAAAGAAAATATAGGGTTTTTTTATGACTTCTTCACTTTCAATTATATCCTTAAATGAATTTGCTCATAAGCATGTTATATTTTTTTGACAAATTATATTTGTTATGTTGTTGGTGTATTTTAAAAAGATAAATATAATTTGTTAAAATATAGAAATGCAAAGTACTTATAATATTAATCAAAATCAAAATTTAATAAAAACTATTG
>Ga0099826_10004153_pt1 | contig 10078 bp, 4 predicted proteins | sample Mtrugardesep15_FD_76830 | JGI IMG/M metagenome (GOLD analysis project Ga0099826, IMG submission 76830) | Root nodule microbial communities of legume samples collected from California, USA - M. trunc garden sep15 | ecosystem: Host-associated > Plants > Roots > Nodule | place: USA: California...
CAAAAAAAAAAAAGAATAGAAAAGTAGATTTAGTGTTTTTGCTATGTCTTTTTATAATAAAAAGAGAAAAAAAGAAAAAATAGATGAAAACAAATGAGAATAATTAATGTTGTTGAACTTTATCACATAATTTTAAAGTGGTAAATGATGTAATTTATAATTTGTACATAAAAGAATAGAACGTTATAAAATTTTATGAGATTTTTTATAATTTTTTTTATAAACAAATGTAATAGAGGCTAAAATTTATAGTCACTTTAGATTTTTAACATATATATTATTTGTTATCACATCACATGCATGACTCAAAGACTGTATTTGATTTGCTAAAAAGATGAGGGATTGGATAAATATATTGGTTGTTTGTGCATGTATTGGTGTTGTTGTTTATGATTTCAATGCATGACTTCCATACTCATATTTAATACATGAATAATGAGGAATATATGTATTCCTTGCAAAATGTATCGGTGGTTCGTGCATTTAGTTGGTGTTGGTGTTTGTGATGGAAATTCATAACTCAAAGATTAATGTTTAATTCAATGAGGGATATCAATTGTGTTTGATTGATCTAATATTCAAAATTATTTTATTTTTTTTAATTTAAAACTAATAATATACTAATTGTGTTTTAATATTTTCCTTAATTAATAAATCATGCATTCACCGTTCCGTAAGAGTAGCTCAATTGGTAGCTACCAGAGACAATATTTGCAGGGACCGAGGTTCGAACCCCGGATTCCCCTTTTCTCCACACTTTAAAAAGTGTGTGATCTAACCACTAAGCTATTGAACCAAAAAAAAAAATGCATTCACCAAAGTTCATTAAGTTTATAAATTGTATCTTTGTTAATTGATTCAAGCAAGTTGTGAATCAATGTACATCAATAAGATGATAAGATAATATTTAGGGTAGTTTGAACTTGTGAGAAGGATCCCCTTTATGATCAACCAAGTATGCTAAGAAATTGACTATGTTTCTCAGTTGCCTGTAAACTACTTCAAAGAGCATCTTGTGTTCAATGATGAACTTCTACCTAAGAAGACATGAAAAATAAAGGAAAACCAAAATGTAAATTTTTTTTTGATTGGTTGTGTGTCAAATGATCTTTACAATAGGGTATTTATAAATTTAAAATTACCAAGATCATGCCTAACATCCCTAAAGTAAGTTCCTACCATATGGGCTAAGTTACCGCCCAAACTGTTTTGTATTGTAGGGAAAGTTATTTACTTTAATATCGGTCAACCAAGTCATATGTAACCTTACTATTTAGGGAATAGATCTTCATGCACGTTTTTGACTTAGCAACCTAATACCTTGCTCATACGACTCAGTTGAGGGAATAATTGTATTTGTGCGACTAACTACTCAATTGTCATCTACACATGTTCTCCACATTCCTAATTTTAAGTTAGTGAATGTTTGACCGCATTTTTGTCATTCAAATTGACATTGAAGTCAATTTTATCTTCTTTTATCTCTAACCACTTCTTTTATCATGTCACATATGTAGAAAATATGTTATATGACCTTTTAACTTAGTAAAATCAATCTTGCAGTTGCAGCCTATTGAACTCTCATTGAACATTGGCATGGCATGACCCTCGTAAGACCTAAGGTCCTCCGTAGGAGATTAGAATGGGACAACTACGGGAAAAAAAAGTGAAATATAATGAAAAATAGTATCATCACATGAATGATGAATTTTTATTTATTTTTTCATAACTCATATAGTCTCAATTCCTTTCCATCTTTTTATAATATATTTGAGGAGAATTTTAATGGTTTAGAAAAATTTCTTCAATTCCTTTCCATCTTTTTATAATATAGTTTCAAATCTAAAAATATATTAATCATATATTTGATTCTCACTCTTTACAAAAGCACTCTATCAATTTTAAAAAATATAACACTCAAATAAGATGGAAGCTATTCACCAAAAAATATAAAAATAAAATGGATGCCTTTTTTCATTCTCTCTTCTCCTTCTCCGCCTAATGCCTCTCATTCACTAATCACTTCCCTACAAACTCCAAATAGGTCCAAATAGGTCCTAAGAGAATGAGTTGGACAAGAGCACAAGACTCGAGCCAACAATCATAAAATCAAGGAACTTATCAACAACACTTTGCATAGAGAAAATTTCCATCAAGACAACAACTATATGTTAATACAAATCTAATGGTCCACATTCTACCAAAAAAACAAATCTAATGATCAACATATCACTCATAATAATCTATAAAGACAATGACCACTCTTAACCTTTAGCATCCACAATAGAGTCATTTATTTTTTGGTATTTAAATAGATCCTACATATACACACCAATTATTTATAATTTTTTTAATAATAGTACATAATAAAAACTCAATCCCTCCAACCCAACGTCTCACAATTTTTTTTTAAATGAAACTCATTAATCAACTATCAATAACTTTATATTATTACATTTCAATTTTTTAATATTAAAATAGTGAGAATCCCTCTTAAAAGTGAGGTCTTAAGTAAGACCTAAAGTCTTGTAAGACCCTAAAAAAGATTCTTTTCAATAGAGTACATAATAGATATCGGGTCTTAAGTTAAAACCCTTCCATTAAAGATGGTCTAAAAATTACTTCCAAGACATAACTTTAATTAGATCAATAGTTACCCGAACCTTATTAGGCTGATTTAAAAATTCTAAAAAAAAACGAGGGTAAGAACGTGTTAAATTTTGTTAGGTTTGCCATCATTTCTAAGCTCCTTGTAAAATCTAAATCCAAAGATATTCCTTTATCCAACTATTAGTCTTAAATTAAATATAAGTACAAAGTGATATAAACAAAACAAATTGAACTAGCAAAGTGGTCAAAGCCTGTAAGGACCTCTCAACCATACATTTTGAACATTCTTCCATTTTTTCTTTCTCATTGCTTTTTTCTTTTACCATTCTAAGCTCTCAACCGAATCTCTCTAGGTTTTTGCAACCACCTCAAACCTTTCAAATTGATATCTTTCAGTACTTTAACATGATTTTAAGTATAAATAGGAACAAAGAAATAAGAGAAAAGGGACCGAAAGAGGAGAACTGAAAAACAAAGGGAAATAATAGAGCAAATAAACAAATCTATAGGAAGGGAACTCACATTTCTCAAAACAACACTACACAACTAGACTGTTGCTATTTTCACGGCCCAAACTTCCTAACAACACATGGAAATGACTAAAAAATGCAGCGGTAGTTAACTACCGTCGGATTTTTAGTTATACCCAACGGTTAACTACCACTGAAGTGTTTTTGGTCATTTCCACATGTTATTAGGAAGCTTTGAATGTTAGAACAGCGATTGTCACACAACTATGTCCATAAAGAACACATCAACTTCCTTGAACGATACTCAATCCATTCTCATTATTTTCACCTCATATAACCCTTGTGACTCATCATTTTCTTCTTCCTCCAACTCACATTCACCAAACAAATAAATGAAGTTACACAACACCAACCGTCTTGATTTTATCCATCACATATTTTCACTTAATTTTATTTTATTCGTGACAATATTTTTTAAGAAATGCTGACATGTATAGGTGTGATTTAATGATTTTGGGTTTCTTTTGGATATATAGTTCTGCTTCATTACATTTTTTGAAATAAAATAACATTAGTTTCTCTCTCCTTGCACCGTTACCCTTTTAAGAACCTATTTAAAATTTTAAAACTTAAAAAAATTAAAATAAGTGCATTAAATTAACAACTTAAATACTCATTTAAAACTTAAAAAAATTTAGAGGGTCTATTTAAAACTTAAAAGGATTAATCTAGTATTTTTGTCAAACCTAAAAGATCAAAAGAGATATTTAGCCTAATTTTTATAATTGGTAAATTTAGAAAGGAAAAAAATCACACCAAAAGTTTGTATTTCTTTTTTTTTTTTACCAAAATTGCTTGTTGTTATTTCTTAATGTGTCTAAAAAGGATTCAGAATTTACTCTCTTTCACGATAACCTCACAATCAATAATTGAAAGAGATTATGAGGTTATTGAAAAAGATTTTAAGTTTCGGTGCATTTTTAGAAAAATTGAGGCTTAAAACAAAAAATTAAAAGTCAGACATTAAACTTATTTCAAAGCACTCAAATGACTTGTCTTATATATACTAATAAACTAGTCCATATTCTAGTTTACCGTATGCTCATATCGAGAGCAATATAATTTGGATAGAAGAAGGTCACTACAATCTTAGCCCAATCTATTTCAGATTTGATGTTCAGAAAATTGCTCTTCTCCAAATAAGAATTGTTCCCTCTCCAAAAAACTTTCTGAAACAACGTTGAATAAATTTGAATAAAGTTGCATTAGTATAGGAAATCAATTCAAAAAATATATAATTTTATTTAGTTTTAATTTCATCTACGTTACATTACATTCTATCTAAATATATGTGATATCATCAAGATGTTTGTTTTAAACTAAAATTTTTTAAAATTTGTCGAAAATATTGACATTGAAGTGTCTTATACTTATATTAAAAATTTGCAAGACTATTTGAAAACTCAAAAGAATGAAGAGAATACAACGCACGTATTCTACCAAATCAACTTTATAGGTTTTCACATTGAATTCCCTCATATAAATAGGTAGGGACAACCAAGAATGTATTCCAATATATTCTTTTAAACTTAATCCTACTGCCCTGCCAACTGACAAGTTTCAATTGACAGAGGAGCATGATCAAACACAAAACAACATCTTAGAAATGCATTCATGTTCGTCACACTCATCTTATACGAAGGAATTCAATATGAAAACCTATATAGTTGATTTGGTAAAATACATGTTGTATTCTCTGTATTCTTTTGAGTTTTCAAATAGTCTTGCAAACCTTTACACTAAGTAGAAGACACTTCAATACCAACATATTCAGCAAACTAACAAGAATTAAACTAAAATCCAACAAAATAATGACACAACATAATAATCCTACCTAAACATAATCATCTGGCAGAATCAAACTATTGAGAATATATTCAGGTGATCTCAGTAACGTAGCATCCATCTCATTCCGCGGGAACATGTGGTGCTGACGAAATACGGAGAACATGCTCCTCACGCACTCGTAGATTGTGAGCATTATATTGTCGGACTGCAATATCCCAGGACGTCCATACTGAACGTCTTCCACCCTCCTTGTGTCTCTGGGGTTGAGTCCTTGATTGATTTCATTCAGTTGATCCATCAGATCTTTTAACGTGACATCGTCCCGATCCTTGAACAAATAAGGGTTTACACCCTTGAAGCATACTTGGGCACTGAACAAATTGTCCGTTGTTTTAGATCTACACCATAAGGAATTAAACAATCAATGAAAAAACTCATTTAAACATTTCATCAAACACTTGGAGTACAAATTATACATAAACCCTAAAACTAAAAACTACAACATAAACATGCAAACATCTAAATATTTAAGCAACATACGTTATTTACATGTAAACATTATATCATTTCTTGCAAAAAAAAAATCAAAATTTAAACAAACCCTAAAACTATAAAATTTCTGATTTAGGAGGAAAATGTAACATATAAACATAAAATGTTAATGATACTTGATTATGAAAACTTACTTGTTATTAGAGTGCTGGTTGATTTGAACTTGAAGAAATTGGGGATTTGGATGATTTGAGAGTTTTTTTTGTTGAGATTTTAGATGTGAAATGAAGAAGAATGAGGAAATACACGCCACGCGACTTAACTCATGTTAGATGTACTGAAGGTGACTCACGTAGGTTGTATTCCAACATGACTTAAGTCACGCGGGGTATAATGCCTATGTGATTTAAGTCACGTAGGGACATTTTGGGAAGTTCGGTTTGGAATGAACAATTTTTGTTGGGAGAAGAGCAATTTCCTTATGTTCATTGATATAATAATCAAGAAGCCTTAGAAACGTACAACTTTCACCTGAGTAGAAGAAATATAGAGTATATGAAATGTAATTTTAGCAAGACGCAAGACAAAATTTAAATTAAATAAAAAGAAAGAGATACAAAGATTGGGGAGACATTAGACCTGACCCAGGAATAACCCAAACGGGAATACGCGGTAAATCAGTCCAAGTGGATTAACTCTAATCTACCCTAACGAAAATTCACTAATCAAAGACGCAACCCAGCGAACCCGCGTACGGGGGCGAAACCAGGTTTAAAAAAAATTGAAAAGTGAACATCTGCGAGAAAGTTAGAGTTTAGAAAAGGCGAATGGATTGACTGCCAATACAGTATCAAAATCCAAGTGCCAACAACTCCCTGATCATCAGCAAGCATAAAATGCCCTTTCGAGCAATACGTGAGGTAGACATGACCCCTCGAAATATGCAGATCTCAACAAGCCTGGAATATCAGAGAATCGAATAAATCATACCACCAAACACAAATGCGTAAGAACCCTGATCGAGGGATGAGTCTAATACGTCATTAACCATACCCTTTCAGGTTTTTGAATCACACACCGACCCTTTCAGGTTTTTGAGTAACATGCAACCACTACAAAATGAGCAAAGTCTAAAACCACCCAATCTTGTATCAAACAACACAATACACACAAAAACAAACTGTCGTCGGAGACCCACATAACCAAACATCCGGCTACCCATAAAATGAAACACACCCACACCACCAAAAACACACAAACACAAACCACCAATCTGACTCCAGCGACGCAGCAGTGACATAGCTGCCACCAAACAACGATGGCACCACCACTGACCAACCCTCCAGCACAAACTGGAACATCACGAACCAAAACACGCACAAACCCATGACCAAAAGAAGAACAAAGAATCCAATCTATAAGAAAAATCGATTTCGAAATCTAGAGAAACCAGACTTTGAATCGAATTTGAAGTGGTTTTGAAAGGAAAATAAATCAACTCAACCGCCACAAGTCTACGCTAGGAATTTTAGGTAGTTCCACAAGTCTACACCTTAACCTCTTCGACCATTGGAATGCCATCCGCCTTCTCGAAGATCCTTGCATCCAACTACACTAGGAATTTTTTGTAGTTCCACAAGTCTACACCATACCTCTTCAGCCCCTAGAGTGATCAAATCCGTCCTCCTGAAGATTCACTTGCTTCCAATTGCTCTTGGTCTTTTATGGTAACCCCACAAGCCATGCTATACATTTGTCAACCTCCGAAATGCCTTTCGTCTTCATGAAGAATTCCCTTTCTCACAACTAGAGCATAGCACCCAAGGTCCTCCATAGTCATACCATTCCCGGTGTGTTCAACTCCACCGCAAGCTGAGCTTTCTCTACCTCAACTTCCAAATGCGTATGTTCCATTATGTCTTCCACCTAGAAACTCCACCTCAAAGTTAGATCACAAGTATTGTTACCTCCGCCTCTTCAGACCCCGACATCGGCGCCGAAAACTTGATGAGATAAATCCGCAAGTGCACGGTTTATCTAAGTAGTAAAAAGATAGTACTGTTCCGACAGGGAGTTGATCAATTCAATTAACTTTTATTGATGATTAGAAGAAAGTTCAGGTGTAAAGTTTGGATTTTTAAAAATAACAATAATAATAAAAAGCACCTTGGGATTGTTGGTTCATCTAAATAACAAGTCCTTCACAAACAAACCCTAAATCAGAATTTTATATTGGACCTACTTTCTAAAGACAAGTTTCTCTTAAGCCTATCACATCTCCTTTCGGTCACAGTGAGTGTGTTCCTCTAGCAATCACGCCTATTCTCATGGTTAATTGCTATTGGAATCATTGAAGAACGAAACTTTATTTGTCTCAAGGTTTGCTAGACTATAAAAATTAGAGCATCCTAGGGGCTGGCACGACCGTGTGGCTGGTGGCATGGGCCGTGCCAAGCTTCTGACTTGGGGGAAACATATTTTTGTACTGAATCTTCGTATTTTCAGTCCGAATCAGCTACAAATCCTCTTTCTTTTGCTCCAAAACTGAATCTTTAGAATATTGTTCCTGAAATTAAATAACTTGCAATTGAAGTAAAATAGTTATAAAAAGGAAATAATATTAAATAAAACGAAATCAAATATAAATAAAACAGACTTAAATATTATATTAAAAACACTAATTATTGACTCATCAAACTCCCCCACACTTGAATATTTGCTTGTCCTCAAGCAAAATGCATAAACATAACAACATAAATAAGATTTAACATATGACAATACAATTAAAAACTTATGCCTCCTCTAAGGCTTCATTTCAAGTGTACACTAATCACAACTTCAAGCATTCTTTGTGAACCTATTCAACCCAACAACAAGTTTGAAGTGAGTGTGTGTGTAGTCCAGCCATTTTCTTGCTCCTGTATAAGATAGATATTATGAGGAAACAAGTTCTAACCTTAACACTAAACTAACCGAGAAAAGTTCTTTCTTCATTTCATATAAGAGAGATGAGAATCATTATGATCATTTAACATTTAAACATCTCAGGGGAACTGCTGATTGCTTAAGAGATATCACCTTCACGTAGAAAGTCAGCGGGGCCTACCCCTTTCCCCTAGAGTCAATGATGCCCCCTATGTAGAGCTGCATAATTTTAAGTTTAAGAGACACCACCTTCAGGTGGGAAGTCACTGGGGCCTACCCCTTTCCCCTAGAGTTAATGATGCCCCTTATGTACAAATTTGTTCTATCCTTTTTTTTTATATATTTAGAAGGAATTACGGAAGCTTACTGATGATTGTTAGAGAAACACCACATTCACGTGTGAAGTCAATGGGACCTACCCCTTTCCCCCAGAGTTAATGATGTTCCCTTATAGATATATTTGCTTCTGCCCGTCTTTGATTGATCTTTCTATTCCCCACTCTAACTTATACTACTTTTATTCTGAAGACTTTAAAGAGTTCAATTTACCATTAAAGTTAGAACATGCTCCTTAAAATACCTACTCATACACTTACTTAAAGGCTGCAACTTTTGTGCTTTTCTCATAGAGAAATTTCACAATAAAACAAGATGTGGGTATAGCAAGAACACTTAAAACACAAGAAATCACTTTCATGTACTAGAAACAACCATTTTAGAAGAGACAGCAAAAAAATTTATGTCATAATTTATAATAAAAACAAGCTACTTTACATGCCTTTCGCAATCAAAACAAAACAAGAAATTAAAATTCAAAGGAGTTTGAAAACACTACGACACTAAATTAAAAAAATAAGACACTTTATTGACTCCCCCCACACTTGAAAGAAGCATTGTCCTCAAATATTATATGAAAGCCACTAATTTTATAATAAATTAGAGAGTTTTTCTTAGTGGTTTAGAAAAATTCTTCAACTCCATTCCAAAAAAAAAAAAAATTCTTCAATTCCTTTCCATATTTTTATAATATAGTTTCAATCCTAAAAATATATTAATCATACATATCACAAGAGAATAGGGAGGACAAATAAGATTAAAGCATTTTTCATTCTCTATTCTCTTCTGCCCAAAGCCTTGAACTCCAAATAGATCATAAGAGAATAGGGTGGACAATAGCACAAGACTTAGCCAACGATCGCAAATCTAAGGAACTTATCAACAACACCATGCATAGAAAAAATTTCAATCAAGACAACAACTATATGTTAATACAAATCTAATGATCCACATATCACTCGTCATGATAAAGATAATGGCCACTCTTAACCCTTTTTAAAAATTACTTCCAAGACATAACTTTAATTGGATCTATATTTACCCTAACCTTATTCTGCCAATTTAAAAATTCTAAAAAAAAACGAGGTTAACGATGTGTTAAATTTTATTAGGTTGCCATCATTTTTAAGCTCATTATAAAATCTAAAAATCCAAAAATATTCCTTTATTTCAACTATTAGTCTTTAATTACATAAAAGTACAAAGTGATATAAACAAAACAAATTAGAATAGCAAAGTGGTCATAGCCTTGTTGGAGCATTTCAACAAATACACTAGGGATGGCAATGGGTACCCAATGGGTAGGGTACTACAGTGCCCATCCCCATACCCGCATTTGAAAAAAATACCCGTACCCGTGCCCATACCCTCGTGGGCAACAACTTGAGTGCCCTTCC
>Ga0099826_10004154_pt1 | contig 10077 bp, 6 predicted proteins | sample Mtrugardesep15_FD_76830 | JGI IMG/M metagenome (GOLD analysis project Ga0099826, IMG submission 76830) | Root nodule microbial communities of legume samples collected from California, USA - M. trunc garden sep15 | ecosystem: Host-associated > Plants > Roots > Nodule | place: USA: California...
CTATCAATTGCTTGCAATATCAATTGACTACAAGTAGCAAGTTCCTTTGATAACATTTTAAAAAAGTGCTTTCACGACTACAGATGCATTTTGACAAAATCCATGATTGGAATTTTTTTGAATATAAAAAAATAAAAATGAGGAGAAGTCCAAAATCCGCTGTAAAACCTCTTCTCACCAATTTCATTATGAAGCAAGACCCACAAGAAACCCATTGCCTTAATCAATCGTTAATCGAATTTCAGTTACAACTTTCTAAACCTTCGTGACAAATGAGAAATCGCTTAAGACATGTTTGGCGTGTTGATGACAATGAAGGATATAGAAATAACATACTTAGAAACTCTGAAAGGTTATTTTGGTAAAAGAAATAATTTGACGAGAGTTATTTTTAAAAGTTAACAGAAAGTTAAAAGGAATGATGAAAATGTAGTATTTTAAAAGATTTAAGGGAGGGGAGTGTGTGTTTCAAAACATGAGGGGAGGGGAGTGTAATATCTCTATCTTTCAAGGGAGGGTGGAGTAATTTACTCTAAATAAAAACATAACTTCCTCCCATCAGTTATTCCAACTAAGCAGAAATGAGTTATAACAATAACAGAGAAATTGATAAATATAAAGTCCAGACATGCTTTCCGATGAAAACTACAAAATTGAATTCATGGTTAGATAGTTAAAAATAATATAGCCAACTATTGTCATAATTGCGCACTGGTCATCTATCATAAAGAAATATATGAAATCCATCAATCATTTCATCCAAAATTATTCATGGTAATTCCATGAATAATCACTTGAAAAAATCCCACTTTTTGCATGCATTTTTAATTTGAGGAATTGCCTCAATATGCGAGATCGTCAACAAGATTTTGATTGTCCTTTTCAAATTATGAATTTGATGTCATGTTTTTTGTGACCGAGTGCGCGCGCGAACGATTGTGTCTTGATTATTTAATGCATAAATAATGAATGGATTACTCATTTTATTTATATAATCTCAACTTTTCATGGAACCATTATTTTAAATAACAAATTTTATTTAAATTTGCAATAACAAAAAACAAACTTTGTTTAAAATAATCTTGAGTTTTTTAAATAGATAACACTAATTAGTTTTTATCGAAAATTAGTAAATGACTCGTGCAATTGAATGGTCACATAACATTGCTGTAATTATATAAAAAATAATTACATTGTTGATTAGTTTTGTGAATTGTTTAACGATAGCAAATAAAAATTATCAACATTAATGTAATGTTTCTATTGAAAAAAGTTATATGCGAAAATCCGTTAAATATTTGCACCGCATCCGTTCCAGATTTTATTTGACTATATCTGCAAAAGCAATTTTATGTACTGATTTGATGTGATATGCATAAAAAAAATGTACTAATATGATAAATTCGATATGATGAAATTTTGAAAAGTCGTGATTATTTTCATAATATCAACATTAATGTAGTGTTACTATTAAATATTTTGTTATTATATGCAAAACACCATTATATATTGTCACCGCGCTCGTTGCGGATTTTATGTGTTTGTATCTACAGAGGAATATTTTTATGTGCCGATATGAGAAAGTTGATATGATAAAATTTTGAAAACCCATCACTATTTTTCAAAATATCAACATTATTGTAGTGTTTCTATTAAATTTTTTTTTTTTCATTTTATATGCAAAACACCGTTAACTATTTCCATTACACTCGCAAATTTTATGTGCTTTTATTTATAATTTTTTTTTATGCATCGATATGAGAAAATTCTGAAAACTCATGACTGTTTTCAAAATATCAACATCATTGTAGTATTTCTATTGAATATTTTTTACTTTATATGTAAAACACCGTTAAATATTTCGTCGTACTCGTTGTGGATTTTATGTGCTTACATCTACGGAAGAATTTTTTTAAGTATCGATGTGATAAATTTTTTGGTATCCTTTGATTGAGCGCATTCAAAGTAGATTGTCTGGTTGAAAGAGTAGGAATTTCTCTTTGAGAGGTGGGCTGATTCTTCTTAAGTTTGTACTGTCCTTCATATCGGTTTATTTTCTTTCCTTTTTCAAGGCTCCCTGAGGTATCATCTCTTCTCTTGATTATATTTTTTGTATTTTTTTTTTGGGTGTGTGTGTGTGAGGATTTTAGGAAATTGTCTTGGATAAAATGTGGGATGGTCCGCGTGGTGGCAGAATTTGAATCATATTAGAAGGGGGTGGCGTGTTACATGGAGAAGTGATTGTTGGATAATACAAATAGAGAGATGGATGATGAGACATCTACTTTGTTTTGGAAGGATTCACGGCTTGATGGTTCCTCTCTATTCGTTAGCTTTAGGAGACTTTTTGAGTTGACCGATAATGAATTAATAATCGTTGCTGATATGTATCTGTTGAGGTGGGGTGTTAATGGAGAGGCGTGAAAGTGGTGAAAGAGACTGTTTGCGTGAGAGTAGAAGTCGGTGAGGGAGTGTGTAGATCGATTGTCTGTTGTTGTTTTGCAGGTTGAGGCAGCGGACAGGTGGATTTGGAAGCGTCGTCCTTCCCAACGACACATGGTCAAAAATGCTTATAAAAACTTATAATAGAACATGAGACTTTATTTTATCAAAAAATTATATATATATATATATATATATATATATATATATATATATATATATATACACACACACACACACAGAGAAACAATACGTTAAGTTGCATAGACCTAATAAAATTAATAAATAATACGGATAAGGATTAAAATATCTATTAAATTTTTGTTTTGAAAAATATTCACGGTTATTAGAGAGAGAAATGAAAAACATATATAATGCAAATTTAGAGCCAAAATTTTAAGATAAAATTGTTGCAAACCTAATAAGGGATTAGTAGAGAGAAAAGATTAGGTTAAGACTTAACAAAATTAAAGTCAATAAAAATGGTTCCACCGTCTCAAATTCGTATGATATTTTATTTTTTTTTTCAAAATTATAAATAGACAACGCATACACGTAAAACTCATTTAAAGATTTTTTTAATTTTACTATCATCCTAATTACTATTTGTTAGATTATTCATCAATGCTGGTAATGACAAAAATTTAAACTACCGTAAACGTAAGACACTCTGCTATATTCCAGCAAATCCTTCTCCATTTAACCAACGTACTCTACAAATCTTTACTATAAATAAAGAACATGTCAACCTAGGAAAAACCAAATCAGGAAAGCTACAGCTACGAACACCCAATGCCACAGCTCATCATTATTAATCACGAAAATATAAAACCAAACACTCGACACAACCACACCACCCACGATTCTCTATCATTTTCAATTTCATTGTAAAAATATGTCTTCAGAACCCCATCGACGTGCCATTCACAGTGACGTTGAAAACCACGACACCGCTGCGGTTTCACCGGTGTCAAATGATGAACAACCCGAGGAGTTTTCTATTGAAAGAGGGTTTGAAGGAAAACTTGTTCCTACGTGGCAGAAACAGGTTACAGTTAGGGCAATATTCGTGAGTTTCATGTTGTCGGTGATGTTCACGTTCATCGTTATGAAACTGAATCTTACAACTGGGATTATTCCTTCTTTGAATGTTTCTGCTGGGTTGTTAGGGTTCTTCTTTGTGAAGACATGGACCAAGTTGCTTGAAAAAGCTGGTTGGCTTACTCAACCGTTTACCAGACAGGAGAATACTGTTATTCAGACTTGCGTTGTTGCTGCTGGTGGAATTGCATTCAGCGGTAATTAATCTAATCTAATTTGATTTAATCTAATTACCCCTTTTTTAATTGTGTTAAAGTTTTGATTTTTACATTTGATTTGTGAATTGAATTGAATTGGGGTTACTGGGTTATATGGGTTTCTGGGTTTTGGGATTTGTTGCATTGCATTGCATGTGTTTTCTTGTTTTGTCTATCATGGTGTGGGTCCCACTGTGAATAAGATAGTGACGACCATCAACAAATCCTGTGTTTGTGTTGGTGCCTTGGTGTGGTCCCTTCACCCTTCTGCTGCTGGTTGAAAAGTATACATTTTTAATTTTTTTTATTAGGAGTCAATATATTTTTAAATGGTATTTTTGTTTCTTTGATTCCATCAATTTGTTTATATGAAGGATAAGTCAATTTTGAAGTCTGATTGGATAAACAACTAGATTAAGTGTTTGTAGCATGATAAGTGATTATGTATAAGTTATTTTGAAAGATTATTTTTAAGCTATTTCTATAAGAAAATGTAAATTAAAGTTAAACTTTTTTCAATTAAGCTATAAGCTGTTTCTATAAACTGTCATAAACAATCTCACAAGTGATATAATGCTTATATCACTAGAAAAGAAAAGTCTATCTAAACAGATCTTAACCGAAGGAATGCTAATGCCAAAAAATCCCTTTCTTAAGGATAAGTTAATTTTGAAGTCTGATTGGATAAACAACTTAATTAAGTGTTTGTAGCATGATAAGTGATTATGTATAAGATATTTTTAAAGATTACATGCAAGCTATTTCTATAAGAAAATGTAAATTAAAGTTAAACTATTTTCAATAGCTATAAGCTGTTTCTATAAACTGTCATAAACAATCTCACAAGTGGTATAATGCTTATATGACTAGAAAAGAAAAGTCTATCTAAACAGATCTTAACTGAAGGAATGCTAACTGCAAAAATCCCTTTCTTAAGCTATCATAATCATACAGTGTGCACCTTTGACAATTTTGGCCGTATTTATGCTTCACCTCCATGGTATTGAGACAGGGTCAGACAAGATGTTAGTAATACAATAGAGTTTAAGTGTTTTAAAGTTTTTTATCATGCCAATTTTCTCTTTTGCCTTTGTTGAGAAATGTGGTGCAAACTAAAACTTAAGTGCTAGTACTACTTGAGTGGTCTTTCATGATTTCAGTTCTGATACAATGACTTTATTTGTTCTTGACAAGTCTTTTACTTGATGTTTTTCTGTAGGTGGGTTTGGTAGCTACTTGTTTGGAATGAGTCAAACTATTGCAAAACAAATTCCAGAATTTGACACTGCCAATGATGTTAAGAGTCTTGGTTTAGGATGGATGATTGCATTTCTATTTGTTGTTAGCTTTCTTGGTCTCTTTTCAGTGGTTCCACTACGAAAGGTACACTAATTTGTTGCATCAAATAATCAATACAATGTATTAATAGGAAGATAAAAATAATATGTATCTGACTTTGTCATAATGTAATAAAATGTAACTATATTTTAAAAATCGAACCAGATGGTTTAGCTAATTGAACCCTGAACGAGCAATGTCTACAGTTTGATTGCGGTTTTGCCCTGGTTCAATTAATTTAAAACGATTGAATATGACTTGGAAGCCTCGCTGTTGCGATGTTTTAATCGAGTTTTAAAACATGGGACGGGAATGACTCCAAGCTCTTTGGTTATTGCATGTTGAATTGACATTTAAAGTTTCCTTGTTGCAGATTATGATTGTTGACTTCAGATTGACATATCCAAGTGGTACCGCAACAGCTCATCTTATCAACAGTTTCCATACATCAGAAGGTGCCAAACTAGCAAAGAAGCAAGTACAAGCACTTGGAAAGTTCTTCTCCTTTAGCTTCTTGTGGGGTTTCTTCCAATGGTTTTTCACTGCTGGTGATGGTTGTGGATTTATAAGCTTCCCCACATTTGGTCTAGAAGCCCATCAAAAGATGTACGTGACTCGCCTTTATTTTATTAATTAATGAGAAAATTTAAAAAGGGATCAACTCTGTTACTTGGATTATAACTATACAATCTAAAAGATGACCAAAACTGAAACCTCTATGTTCTCAATTATGGTGATAGCATGATGAGTTGCCAACTTTGTTTAGATAATATTGATGTGATAAAACAGATTAATATGTATTTTAGTTCCTTTTCTTTTATCTAACATTTATTATTTAATGTACATAACAGGTTCTACTTTGATTTTTCTGCTACCTATGTGGGGGTTGGGATGATATGTCCATATATAATCAATATTTCACTGTTGGTTGGTGGAATTCTTTCATGGGGTGTCATGTGGCCTCTCATTGGTGCTAAAAAAGGAGATTGGTTCTCTGCTGAACTCAAAGAAAACAGCTTACATGGTCTTCAAGGTTACAAAGTAAGTTGTCTTCCTGCATTTCCATTTCTATTTATTTAAATTGTTGGCGAAAATCTACTATTTTGATACATACTCCACTTTTGTAAGTATATTTTGAAATTGATACGGAAAAATATATCAACTTAAAATACAGTTAATTGGATTGTAGCAAGTACCAAACTGGAATTTGGACATATTATGATGCAATAGATCTTTTTCAATGTGACTTGTTGATAATGTATTCCTTTGGTCTTTTCCTAATTGTATTCTTTTTAAATCACAGATTTTCATATCCATAGCAATGATCCTTGGTGATGGTATATACAACTTTGTGAAAGTTCTTAGCACAACTCTTATAGGTTTGTATAAGCAATGGAACAAAAAACACAAAGGAGCACAGTCTGATGATCCAAATGCTCCTCTCCAATCTACACTTTCATTTGACGACAAGCGCAGAACCGAGATGTTCCTCAAAGATCAAATTCCCTCCTGGTTTGCTATCACAGGCTATGTCATAATTGGTATAATCTCAATCATTGCCATCCCCCACATGTTCCACCAGCTAAAGTGGTATCACGTCATTTGCATTTACATCATTGCACCCGCACTAGCCTTTTTCAATGCCTGTGGTTGTGGATTAACAGACTGGTCCCTTGCATCGACCTACGGAAAATTAGCCATCTTCACTATCGGTGCTTGGGCAGGTGCAGCCAATGGCGGTGTCCTAGCCGGTTTAGCAGCATGTGGTGTCATGATGAACGTTGTTTCAACAGCTTCTGATCTTATGCAAGACTTTAAAACAGGTTACATGACATTGGCTTCGCCGAAATCCATGTTTGTGAGCCAGGTTATTGGAACTGCTATCGGATGTATTATATCGCCCTGTGTTTTCTGGCTATTCTACCATGCTTTCGATACTCTTGGTCAACCTGGTTCAGCATACCCTGCACCTTATGCACTTGTATTTCGAAACATGGCAATACTAGGTGTGGACGGATTCTCAGCTCTGCCGAAAAACTGCCTCAGACTTTGCATTGTGTTTTTCTTCGGTGCCATAATTATTAATTTTGTTCGCGACTTGGTTGCAAAGAAATACTCCAAGTTTATTCCTGTTCCTATGGCTATGGCTATACCATTTTACATTGGAAGCTACTTCGCTATTGATATGTGTGTTGGAAGCTTGATATTGTTTATTTGGCAGAAGGTTGATAGGGCTAAGGCTGATGCATTTGGATCAGCTGTTGCGTCCGGTTTGATTTGTGGAGATGGAATTTGGTCACTTCCTAGCTCTTTTCTTGCTCTTGCTGGAGTAAAGCCACCTATTTGTATGAGATTCTTGTCTAGAGCAGCAAATGCTAAAGTTACTGCGTTCTTAGAATCTTGAAGTTTACTTATTATTGATGTTGTTTTTCATTCTCAAAAAGAACATTTAATTTTTGTGAAGTATTCTGTACAGTTCTTTTATTTCTACAATTTGTTTAGCTCGTGCTTCTACCCCACTACGCTCCCCATTGAACTATGGAAATTTTTATGCATAGAATTATTGGATAATCACTCTTTTAGATGTTCTTATGTTGTCTGTGTTTTAGATTCATAAATCATAATTTGAAGAGACAATCATTGATTTTATTTTCTTTCATATGTGTTGTTTTACAACAATTGGCATGGTAACAGAGTTTTTTATTCAATCGATTTCCATGAGAAAGAACCGATAATCTGAAGTTAAGCCGACAAATAAGTTAAATTTATTCAAAATTTCAAATTCTTTTAAATGATTTATCTTAGAGAAATTCATAGCAACTTGAGTCAAATCACTTAGTTAAAAAATATTATTAGATGTAACATGCATTATTTTAACTAGTTGCAATTATGTTCCTACCCGAAGTTCGACTCGAACTATATAAAACTAGTTTGGTGATTTGTGTCAAACATGGTTGAAATTTATTTTTTGGAGACGGGTTGAATTTTTTTTAACTGTACCTAATCATTTAAAAGATATTAAATTAAATTGAATATAACGTCAAAAAAAATTGAAATGAGTATAAACTTAGAAAATTTAATCATATAAAATAATTATATGAAAAACTTAATTTTGTAGACTGAGCATATTTAAGCCCCACATACACATATATATGCAAAGGGGTGAGATATTTTAACAGTTTGCAAATTTAATTTAATATTTTCTCCGTATTGTTAATTATTATTATTCCCTATGTTTCGTTTTTTTCTTTTATTTTTTTAAGGGAATTCCCTATGTTTCTTTGTGCATGTCGCTTTTGTACGAAACATATGTTTCATTTTTTTTTTTTTTGAAGAAAAAACATATGTTTCATGTTATTTACCGTTTAAATTAGTTCAATATAATACTAATTATTTATTTATCAAAAATGCATTTAATTATTTATTTATGAAAGAGAAACAAATGAAACGATATAAGTTAAGAGTCTTATAAAGAAAAATAATAATTCAACAAAACATAAAATTTATCAATTTCCCTCAAAAAAAATAAAATTTATCAATTCTCCTCGATGATTGGGAGTCCTTGCGATTCAATCTCTAATTTTTATTGAATCTGATCACATACCCATACCCATGTGTTTTGTGAGGCATAGGAGGTGAAGATTAAGAATGAGTGATGAACAAATAGTTTTTGATAAATTTAATATGTACAAAGCATAAATTTCGATATTATTGTCAAATTTTAACTACATTTGGGTGTAGCTAGATATTTGTAGGATGTGATTATGAAGGAAAGCACAAATGTTATCATCTAAGAGATTGATCTCAAAATTGATAGAATAGAATGATCTCAATTATGCTGGACTGTTCGCATAAGCAAAAAGCATATAAGCCAAGATTGATATTCAACCATATCACATTTAAGAAAACAATAAATATTTGAAGAGATAATATGTTACGTCAAAGGAATTTCAAAATATGATTTTACTACAATTATGCATATTAAAAAAAAAACATATTTAATATCATGTTGCAAAAGTCCGCCAACAAAGTATTTTTAGAGCCAAAATAAAAACAACAACACGTCTATGTTAACTTATCTTAGTTGATATGAATATTGTATAATATATATAGGGATTAAAATTTAAATCTTGAACACCTTATTTATTCTCCTTTTAAGAGAAGAATTTTCATTCAATAAACTACTTAAAAAAAATAACGACAACGCATAATGCTACATGACAAATAATGCTACTACCTAGTTCAAAACTGTCATTCTTTATAAAAACAACAAAGTATGTCACGACAATGAGTTGTCCCCACCCCATGCTTCACCTATCATACAACTAACTACAAAGGAAAATCTTGCTCATGCAGAGATCGATCTCAACTAGAAAAAATCAATCTGAACTTTATTTCTACATATACGCCTTGCCTTGCACTGCAAGTTTGACAACAAAAACAGTATTACTTTATGAAGACTTAAAGACATCCCTCTATAAATGGAGAGTGCATAGTGTAACAACCTGTTTTTCGCTACAATTGTTTTAATTGTTTATTATATGTATTTATATGTGTCCGTATGTGATTATTTTCATATGTGTGTATTTTATTCAGGATTAGTGGATTTTGGCATAAGAAGGGTATTTTAGTCATTTTAGACTCAGAGGTATTTTGGTCTTTTGACAAACAAGGGTAAAATAGTCATTTGACGAATTTGTGAGGATGATAATCTTTATGAAATTGATGTGTTAAGAGCTTAAAACTCATGGTTGTTGTTGTTGATAAGTTGGTTTGATGATTTTTGCTTAATTGGACAAAAAATGAAGTTGTTGTTGATTGTTGATGAAATTGTAAGATTATGTGATGACACCTTGTCATTACGTAATTATTATTGTAAGTTCACGATATTTTGAGTTCACAAGCAAGCTTAAACAACAAAAAAAAACAAGAAAAATAGAAGATTTTGAAGAAAGCAAAATCGTATCACGGTTAGCTAAAAATGTGTCACGATATGGAG
>Ga0099826_10004155_pt1 | contig 10076 bp, 9 predicted proteins | sample Mtrugardesep15_FD_76830 | JGI IMG/M metagenome (GOLD analysis project Ga0099826, IMG submission 76830) | Root nodule microbial communities of legume samples collected from California, USA - M. trunc garden sep15 | ecosystem: Host-associated > Plants > Roots > Nodule | place: USA: California...
AATGAACCAACTTTATCGCTCATTTGCATGTACTCCATTTAAAACTAGAGTTTTAATTATGTATAAATTTGTCTGTCAAAATTGTCACAAAAGAGAATCAAATTTAAAGTTTTTAAATGAATAAATTTTAAGATCACAAGTGAAACCACTATATATGGGTGATATGCATTTTAGTATCCTTAACACATTTAAAATCGTGATTTTAGATATATTTTTTTTTTAGCAATTGAACATAGTAATACTCGTTTCTTAAAAATAAAAATAAAAATTTGTGTACGTTTCTAAGAAAAAAGGAGTAATGGTTTATTTATGTATAGTGACGTGGCAGCACATGGATTGTAAATAAAGACAAAGAAAGAAGTGAAAGTCAAAGAAGGGCCTCCGTGGAAGTGGGAACCACCAGTAGATTAATCACGGACTGAACTAAGTTAAGCTGCAAGTATCAAGCAGGATATACCACTCATTCGTTTCATTAAGATTTGATAATGACGTCCTTGCTGACGTCGTCTATCTCATACGAATAAGTATCTTTCAGAAAAAGTAGACAAAGCAAAAAGAAACAAAATACAGTATTAAAGTAACTTTAGGTGTGTATACTATGCTATTGCTTTTGCTATTTTGTGTGTATTATTTCCAAAATACATTTAGAGATTATTTTATTTTATTTTATATGGATTATAGATAGACAATACCTCCCTCAGTATTGACATTGCTACATAGTTATTGACTACTGAGTAGAGTAGAAAGGTCGTAGAAGAAGGAAGGATCATTTTTTGAGAATGAACGGTCTAAGAGGCGAAAGAGCACCTCTCTTGGAGGCTGAGCGCGGTGGTGTAAGTCAATTTCTTTCTTCCTCTTTTATCAATAATAATCGCTTCTTCATCCTTCGTTTTATAGATTATGCATGTTTTTATTGTTTGAGGCTATTCTATTGGTACTAGTATTGTTCTCACTTCTCTGAAACTTTAGTCCCCACCCTCAATTCATTCATGCTTATTGGATATGCATTTATTATTATTATTATTATTACAATACAAAAACGTCCAAATTTATTTTGTACCCTGCATTTATCCTTGTACACTTGTTTACTACTCTATTCGTTGTTTTCTTATATTATAGGGAAGGGGAAAGAAACGTGACGATTCCACGGCAGATCAAGTATCAGACCTTGAACATGGTGATGGAGTACCGGTAATCATATCATACCCCAATATTGGACTATTTAAATCATCGTATTATTATTTATTATCAAGGACAATTGTTTACTTTATTATGTATTAAAATTTCAGGCTGCACATGTGGGATTCTTTAGAGTCTTTTCACTTGTAAGTAGCCACTGGCTTAATTAGATTATATATTGCAGCCATGTATTCTTTTTTTTATTAAGATTGTTAAATTTACTTCTTTTTTCTGTTTTGAAAAAATAATCACAGGCAAAGCCCGAGGCTGGAAAATTGGTCATTGCTACGGTAGCACTGTTGATTGCAGCCACATCAAGTACCTTAGTTGTATGCATCATTTACTCTTTTTTCTGTTACGCCAACAAGTATCTATCTTACTTGCTCCCATTGTATATATTTTATAAAGTTCAAGGTTCGCACTTACAAACATGAAAATATGTTGCTTCTGCAGCAAAAATTTGGTGGGAAGATAATTGACATTGTCTCTGGGGATATCGGAACACCTGAGGAGAAAGATGCAGCATTAGAGGCTGTCAAGAATACCATACTAGAAATCTTTCTCATTGTTGTCATCGGGTAAGTATGATCCTTGCGATCACCTGTACTTTTCAACTCATCTTGTAGTTTTATCTTATAATGATCTCAAATGGTTTACTGAGTAATCTGAGTTTTACAGTTCAGTTTGCTCAGCACTTCGAGCCTGGCTTTTTTATTCTGCTAGTGAAAGGGTTGTTGCACGGCTAAGGAAGAATTTGTTCAGTCACCTTGTAAACCAGGTAATTTGTTTGTTTCTCTTCAATTATGTTACTTTTGATAACTTGGAGAGTAGAAAATTTTAAATTTTGTAGCTTTTAATTAGTAATTACCCTTTATCCAACTTTAAATGCTTGTTTGTTGATTCACGGATGATGGTTTTTCAGGAAATAGCTTTCTTTGATGTTACACGAACCGGGGAACTTTTAAGTAGGCTATCTGAAGATACACAAATCATTAAGAATGCTGCAACTACCAACCTCTCAGAGGCCTTGAGAAACCTGTCAACTGCATTTATTGGTCTCAGCTTCATGTTTGCAACATCATGGAAGTTAACATGTGAGTAATATGTGCAGCACCTACACACCCACCAAGGCATACCAACCATTGAACCAATCAAATTCATGAAAGTTAATTATATATTTTTAATACTTAACAGCATATTAAGTAAGATTAGATTCAAAAGCTCATAAAAAATCTAATTAGATGGAATTTCAATTGAGCAAAATGCCACAAAACTACATGTCCTACAAGTTAAAAATATTTAATAAGAAATACTAAATAATAACAATCCTGATTGAATAAAAAAAATCAAACTGATTTGTCACCGTTGGTTTATATTGTTTTTAAACCAGTTGAAAAGGTTCTCTTATTGTCAGGATTATCGGATTGTCTGGACAAATTGACAAGTTTTTTGAGTGATTTGGTCTGGTTTTTTAATCTAAGATTTATCCTAACGTGTGTTCTCTCTCAACAATATCTTATAGTATTGGCTTTGGTTGTTGTACCTGTTATTTCTGTCGCTGTTCGTCAATTTGGTCGTTTCCTGCGTGAACTCTCTCATAAAACTCAAGCTGCAGCTGCAGTAGCTTCTTCAATTGCCGAGGTATGTCTCTCCCATTAAACAGATTAGAATAGCTTCAAGTGTTTTTCATAGGAGAAGATATGCTAACCGATTTAAATTTTGTCTGTGTTGCTCAGGAATCCTTTGGTGCAATAAGAACAGTTAGATCTTTTGCTCAGGAAGATTATGAAATAGAACGCTACTCTGAGAAAGTTAACGAGACTCGATCACTTGGACTTAAACAAGCTGTGAGTTAGTCATTCATATTTTGATCCACATGCTAATGTTCAATTTTATTGCCCTTGCAACATTTAATCTTGTCTACTTTGTTATACAGAAAGTTGTTGGACTCTTCTCTGGAGGTCTTAACGCAGCATCTACACTTTCAGTTATTGTAGTTGTTATATATGGAGCTAATTTGACAATCAAGGGTTCCATGACCTCGGGTGATCTTACGTCTTTCATTCTTTATAGTCTCTCAGGTATTTTCCTCTTTCTGTTTTTTCCCTTTTCCAAGTCAAAGAATCCTTATTTACAATTGAAAGTATGTTAAGTTGCTAGTTGTTTTTCGTTTTGATTTAATTCAGTGGTGATTTGATCTGTTGTATTGGAATTTGAGCTGCCAGTTTTGTACTTATGCTGACTCAATTACTTTGCCTTGTAGTTGGATCTTCTATATCTGGTCTGTCGGGATTGTATACTGTAGTTATGAAAGCTGCTGGGGCTAGCAGAAGGGTATTTCAACTGTTGGATCGTGCCTCATCAATGCCTAAGGCAGGAGATAAATGTCCTCTGGGGTCAGTTACATAAATTTCCTACAGTATTTTCTTAAGTGAATTTCAGAATTTAAATATACCCCTTTTTAGCTTAAAATATTTTTCGATTTAAGAAATTGGTGATCTCTTAAAATGAGAAGTGATATTAAATGTCTATTATTGTAGTGATCATGATGGGGAAGTGGAACTAAATGATGTATGGTTTTCCTATCCATCACGCCCTAATCATATGGTGCTCAAGGTAGCTCTTTCCTTCTAGTTTTGTGTTCTAGTGATATAACTTTAGCGGTAATAATTAAAACAAAGTATAATTCTCTGCTCTTTTCTAGGGCATTAATATAAAACTGCAACCTGGCTCAAAGGTTGCTCTTGTTGGTCCAAGCGGTGGCGGAAAGGTTAGTTCCTATGTTCTTGTGATCATCTTCTCTTACTTTTTCCTTTGTTCCAGTGTTTATTTTGGTAGCTCATCATTCCAAAGGTTATGATTAAAAATGCTTTAATAGAAGCATAGTAAAAAACAAGTATAGTAAAGTGGATGCGAATAACATCATGTGCATTAATTAACTCGGTTCTTGTTTGTGCAGACTACAATTGCAAACTTAATTGAAAGATTTTATGACCCAACCAAGGGAAAGATTCTGGTGAATGGTGTTCCTCTGGTAGAAATATCACACAAACATTTACACAAAAAGGTATTTTCTTTGTTTTATTTTATTTTAATATTTGGTTCTTCAAATAGTTTTGTATTTCTATTTATTGCCAAACACTAGGTCTGTAACCATCAATTAATAATTCGGCACAAACGCAGCTGTTCCGCCATGTAACCATGGTTTAATATATGATATGTGTATGATATCAAATAAATTTAACCCTCCAAATCTAATTTATTTTTGTGATTTCAATAACTAAAGCGGTTTGCTCCCATATCTGCAGATCAGCATAGTTAGTCAGGAGCCTACACTCTTCAATTGTTCCATAGAGGAGAACATAGCTTATGGATTTGATGGCAAAATTGACGATGCTGATATTGAAAATGCAGCTGTAATATTTTGTCTTCTTTCACTAACGAGACAACATCTCTCCATCTTTCATTTGCTCATGATTGGTATGTAATTGAATGCAGAAAATGGCCAACGCGCATGAATTTATATCAAATTTCCCAGAAAAATACAAGACCTTTGTTGGAGAACGAGGCATAAGGCTTTCCGGAGGACAGAAACAGAGAATAGCAATTGCTAGAGCGTTGCTTATGGACCCAAAAATTCTCTTACTGGATGAAGCCACCAGTGCCTTAGATGCTGAAAGCGAATACTTAGTGCAGGTGAGCTAACACATTGTTTGTCTGAGTTTACTTTTCCAGCTTCACGAACATGTAAAATTTTCCTATCACTGTGTTTTGCGCAATAAGCTAAAAGATGTAATGAACATGGTGCAGGATGCTATGGATTCTATCATGAAGGGAAGGACAGTTCTAGTCATTGCTCATAGGTTATCAACTGTTAAAACTGCTAATACAGTTGCAGTTGTTTCTGATGGTCAAATAGTTGAGAGTGGCACTCATGACGAGCTTCTGGAGAAGAATGGTGTTTATACTGCATTAGTCAAGAGACAACTACAGACAACAAAAACCGAAATCTAATCTATGCCTAGCCAAGAATGGTGTTTATACTGCACTAGTCAGGAGACAACTACAGACAACAAAAACCAGATAACCGTTGCCAGTTATCATGGTACTTTTGAGAACACTCCAGTCTGCTCGCAGACCGTAGAGGGGAGGGGACACAATATACGTCGACGCACAAGTTCTAAGTTAAAAAATTTGCTCCTTATATTGAGCATTATGTTTATCTACACTTAATTTGAGCAAGTTTGCTTGGCATAATTTGAAGTTAGCTTTGCATGCTAGTCAGATAAATCAAAATGCTGGAAGTTAAATGAAGTTGCTTAAATCAAATGTGACTTGGGGTCAATTTGGATTGATTTATTTGAGCTCATCTACTGACATAAGTTTGCGAGACTGTTTGGGAGAACTTATGAAAACAGCTTATGCCATTTTTTTTTTAAAAACAGCTTATTTTCATAAATTCATAAATTCTCTAATATAGTTTATAAATTTTTTTATAGCACATACAAAAATAATTTAACTTTATTTTATCTTTTGATATAGAAATAGCTTGTGCAAGCTTACACATAAGCGCTTACCATAATAAGCATTTGTATTATAAGCTGCAAATAACCAGTTTATCCAAACATACCCTAAATATCTTTGCAGCCATCATTTAAGATGTATTTACAAGACTAATTTCACAATGTTTCAATCTAGAGGATACTGAATTTCAAAATTAATTAATATTTTTTGGACTAAAGTTCCTCTCAACTTCTTTAAGAAATAGAGAGCTTATCGCTTTTAAGTGTATGAAGTGCATATATCTCTAAAATTGTTGGCATTATTTAGACTTTTATTACACCACCATAAATTGTACTCGTACTTTACATGGACGATATTAGCTGATAGTGGGATGATATAGCATTCTCCAATAATTAAGAAACCCAATAAACATGGTCCAAATTTCGTTTGTGTGTTCTTCTTCTTACTTATTCATTTTGAGATCATACTTGTGATTGTCACTTCTCATATTTCATTTAAGAATGTCAACTTCGAATGTAAATGAAAATTTCCGCAGGAACTTCCGAATTTGGGATCCTACTCACATGGATTTTTTTTTACAGGGACGAGCTTAAAAATTCATATACTGGAAATAATTGTTGCATCATTTTAATCTAATAATTTCCCTCCAATTTGCTGAGTTAGGTTAGCAGTAATTTAACCTAATAAATTTCATCTAAAAAAATGCATCGCACCAATTTTAGCAGCCTTCCTATTTAGTATGTCATGTTTTTTGAGACTGTTCTTTTTTTCACCGTTAGCAATTATGTATTGCATTTTATTATTCGTATGTCGATCTCTTAACAATAAATCTATGCGACGCACAGGTCAACAATCTAGTGTTGTTGGAATGTCATCTTGTCTTGACCTAACACGACATTGTTAGTTCCTAATACAAACACATCTTATCAAGTTATTTTCTTTGGTTAACTTTCATTTGTCTTACGAATTTTTTTTAACGAATGATAGTTGTACAATTATTTCGTAAACACTTTATAACGATGCAGTATTTTGTTTTAAAAAAAAAAACTAACAATTACCAAAAAGAAATTACTAGTAAAATTCACCTTTTGATATTTTATTTTTACCAAAAATACAATTTTGAATCGTATGTCGTTGTAATATATTTTTTTCATATAATAAAAAGTTTAAGTGAGTTGAACTCTGACTTATTAACGAAGGTTGAGATAGACCTTCCCTCAAAAAAAATGAAGGTTGAGATAGACCTTAAATATTAAAGAAAGCTATAGATGTACATACATATCCTATCAACGAAATCATTACATCATTCTTGTTGGTTAACCAAATTGAGTTAACTATTATTGGTCATGCCACCTTAATAACTTGCAATAAAAACATCCATAACTGCTATATTGAAATTAGATAATCTAGATTTCAAATTTAATATTTAGATTTTTTTTTAGTAAAAATTCAATATTTAAAATTTATAAAATTGATACTCACATGAATAAAGTTAGCAACATGTTTTTAACACACATTCAATAACCATTTAAAATTTATTTCGTATGAATCTACTAAATTTACATGCAATCCATGAGCTTTAACCACCCAAAAAATGCGTTATTAGTTGTCATGATGTCTGAAAATTTGACCACATTACAATCTAAATTCCTAAAAAGCAGTTGAAAATAACCACTTTTTTCTGTTAAAAATAAAAAATCACTTTTTACTCCTTCCAAATAAACGGGATTCTCAACACTCCAGCTTATGATCAAACAGTGAACACAAAAATGCAGAGCTTAGTTCGGCGGTTCACGGCGGTAACACGCCATCACCACCACCACCGCCGCCACGCTCAACCCAACGTCACCTTCAACCCTCACCGTATCTCCCACACTCGTCGTTCAACTCACATCGCCCAACCTTCCAATCTAAATCACCACATTCCTTCACCTTCCTCCGCCATTCACTCATGGCGTTCCCTTTCCACCAAAATTCGCTTCTCTCTCTCCCAACCAATGATTGTTCGAAGAAACTATCTCTCGAGTGCCAAAAGCATCATTGATCGTAGCTTTCCCAGAGTTCATTTTCAGCGACAGAAGTTCATTTCAAATTGGAATAATAATTCGTATCGGAGTGGTTGGTAATTTTCCATCACATTCTCTATACCTGGTCATTTGTTTACAATTTGAATTTATTCAATCTCAATTTTGTCATTATAATTTGAACTCAGATTTAGTTTAGGGTTTATGAGGTTTTTGCTTCTATATTTATTTTCTTCTGTTATTTATCACCTGGATTTACCAAATTTGAAATTTTCAATCTTTTTACTTACTAATTCTTATGCTTATTAGTAATTACTACACCCTCCGGTCACAAATATACGCAAAAATTTATGTTTTAGATTCATTCAATAAATGATGTATGTGATCTTTATTGTAGACAACATACATTATAAAACCCTGATCTTTATTAACAGCGTCTTTAGACCTATGAAGCATTGACACAAACACGGACTCGACACTCACATGTTGACACCGATAGTAATTTAAGAAAATGACATAATTGAACGTAATCACATGCCTTCGATAGACTTTTACATGTTATATCACTATATGGGATTTCAATAATATATTTTGTCCTTTTTGCAGGAGATCGTGGCTAAACAGGCTAACACCAAATGACGTGGTTCTTGGGTTGGTTGTAGCTAATGTTGCTGTTTTTTTATTTTGGAAGATAGCAACTAATAATTTTATGCTAAATAACTTTACAGTGAGTTTCTTGATTTATAAATTTTATTCAACTTGATGGTACTTGTAGATATATCTGCCCGACATTTGCTTTATATGTAACACCCACCTGTTGTATTGGTTTATCAAATGTTTCTTAGGAAAGTTGTCAATACAAATGTATAATTTGTATTATTGCAGGTGTATGATCTATTACTATTATCTTTAGAGATGTATCAGACTATCAGTGTTCTTACCTTATTTTTATAAAATATACTTCTTTCATGCTTTAAACAATTCCAAACAGCCAGAGCATCCTAATGTTTTAGTTGAATGACACTGAGAAGTTCCGGCCTAATTCATGCCAGGAGCATGTAGATTAGTGTAGATTACATCAAAGTAGTAATTGTTTCTGGATTTGCACTTTACCAGCTGTTGAAGGATGAAATTGATAAAAGTGTTCTTTTGATGTTTTTGTCTGTGTGTATTTAACTTCATCTAGAGTGCTGATTCATTTATTTTCTGTTCACAGATCTCTTTGGACAATATTAAGAGTGGACGCTTGCACACTTTGATTACCAATGCATTCAGTCATGTAGATGCCTGGCACCTAATGTCCAACATGCTTGGACTCTACTTCTTTGGATTGAATGTGCGGTTTCTTGTTCTCATTTTTTATCATTATTTCTCTCTCATATGTTCACTTTTTTCTCCTTTTCCTTACCTTAGTAATATTTTGTTTTAGGTTGGTGTTTACTCTAGACTCACATTCACCATAAAACAAATTATAGGTTTATCAAATGTTTCTTATGAAATTTGGAGTCTGATATTTAAGTTGAAATGCAATAATTTTGACAAAATAAATCAATATAATATCTGAAGTTCTTAGGTAATCTAGATAGATTATCAGGCATTCAGGCTTGTTTGTTTAGGTGGCAATTTCAGATCTTCTGTCTCTTGAAATATATGAAAAATGCTAATAACAACTTTATATCATGCTACGTATATTATGCAATTTCATGCTTTCTCTTTAATTTTCTGGGTTATATGACCGGATATGCCTATTTCATATTTTTCCTTTTCTTTTTGTAGGTTTATGTACTCCTGATTAATAAGTTTTATTCATTTTGTAACTTCTTGGTATCCCTGTTACTAGGTGTTAGATTTAGGAAGAAACCCCCCTTATATGTGGAATTTGAGTTTGTAGTTTAAGTAGTATCTACTAATTGTTGGGACTTTTAATACTACACAATTTGTAGACTGTGATTTTACCACTAGCCATCCCCTCAATTCTCGTATTACTGATATTTGTTATTTTTCTCAAATTTTGTAGTTAATGTAATGTCCTTTTCATTTATTGGCCTTACTTTTTGGTACACGCAGTAATGGATTTGATTATTTGATAGTGACATGTAACTTGACTTGTTAAGAACATCAGTTTGTGTAACCAGTTATTTGTTTTCCTCTGCAACCAGTTATTTGTACCATTAGCTTCATTAATCTTTAACTCTTTCCAATTGGGCTTTGAGCAGATTGCAAGTAAATTTGGACCTGAATTTCTGCTGAAGCTATATCTTGCTGGCGCAATCGGTGGTTCTGTTTTCTATCTTGGGCATCAATCCTACAAGTCTCTAACATCAAAGGTCTAGTGATGATTAGAAAGGA
>Ga0099826_10004156_pt1 | contig 10076 bp, 5 predicted proteins | sample Mtrugardesep15_FD_76830 | JGI IMG/M metagenome (GOLD analysis project Ga0099826, IMG submission 76830) | Root nodule microbial communities of legume samples collected from California, USA - M. trunc garden sep15 | ecosystem: Host-associated > Plants > Roots > Nodule | place: USA: California...
ATCCTTTAAAATCTTATGAATTAAATCCATTGAAATCCTTAATAGTCTTTTAAAATCATCAAAATCCTACAAAGTCTTTTAAAATCCTCAAGACTTTTTTAACCAAAAATTGTCCTTTAAAATCCTAATTCAATACACTCTCCTAAGTTTCTCCATCTTCTTCTTCATTCGGATGTTGATAATGATGATTATGATCTTGTTGTACAACACTTGCATCGAGCCCCCAAATTGCCTAATACCATATTAAGTTGTAAAACCCTAGTGGTTCTAAACCTTAGTTGGTTTCATGTAACAGGCTTTTCTTTTTCTTCTGTTGGATTTGAATTTCCCTCCCTCAAAACGCTTCATTTGTATCGCATTGGATTCCATGGTGCAGAAAAGCTTTTGTTGCTTGTTGCTGGATGTCCTGTTCTTCAGGATTTCAAGGCACATGATGTATTCGGGTTCGTGAAGGACGGGGATGAGGAGACACAATATCAAGTGTTTCATAACTTAAGCTTAAGCGAGTTGATTAGAGCAGAAATAATTAACATTTATTGTGATTTTCCTATGAAGTCGCTTTTTAATTCGAAGTTTCTAAGAATACAACTATGGGAGGTTCGTTTGATTATTAATATGATATATGATTCATTTGTATTTTGTTTTAGTGAATTTTGTTCTGATTTCTGATTTTGTCTTTCCACATAATTTAGATGTATGTTCCTTATGATTTGCCTACCTTCAATAATTTGACTCACTTAGTGATCGACTATTATAAGGACATTTTTATAAAAGTGCTCTACCACTGCCCTAAACTTCAAAATCTCGAGCTTTATCAGGTCTGTTAAGTTTAAGAATTGTATTTAGTTTATCTTTCCTTATTATGTTTCTTGTTTAAAATATAAAAAAATTGAGTACACATTTATGTTTAATTTTGTTCTATGAATTATTAACAGAAGACACAAACTTATTTGGATGAGAACATTGAAGGAGAAGAACAAGATAGTTGGGTGAATCCAGAATCTGCTCCAGAATTCCTTTCATTATATCTTAGAACTTGCACTATTCGTGACTTCGCTTTTGTAAAGCTACAACATGACATTATGTTAGCAAGATATATTCTAAATAATGCAAAAGTTTTACAAACCATGACAATATGGAGTGACAAAGAACAAACTGAAATAGAAAGGGAATTATCCTCATGTCCAAGGGCATCCGCAACATGTCAACTTTCAGTTTATTGATAAAATATAAGATATGTAAGTAGTAGCTCTCTTTCATGTCTGTTGTTTGTTTCATTATACAATGTAAGTACCAATTATGCAAATCTTTGACAGTCAATTTTAACATAGGGTTAGTGAAGTATGAATATGTAAAATACTTTTCAATTTTGTTTGTGAGTCCTTGCTGTATATTCTTTTTATTTTATTTTTTATGCATGTGTGTGTATTTTAAGTAAGAGAAAAATGGAGTTATGTATGGTTGTACTTTCATTAAAATACTTTCATTCAAACATATTCAGTTGTTAGTGGCTTTGTCAAGTACAATTTTGTAGGGTGTTTTATATATTCATCTATCCATTATACCACATACTTTTCTTAATTATTAGCATATTTGTTTGAGATCTTATCAAGTTCAGCTATTTTATATTTTTCAGGCTCCCGGTTTAGGCAGGCGTTCATCATCATCTAGTCAGGATCCTCGGAATCTTGGACATGGAGCTACTAATGGTCGTTGAGCTTGTCCTAATTCTAGTCTTCATCAATGAAGTATATTTAACATATGTTAATTGAGCAAACAGGAGAACTCATGCCTCAATAAATCATAAAATGTTTAAAAGACAGAGTTATTATATGTTTTCATTTGAGTTTTTCTTATTCTATTTGGCATTAATGTTGAAACAGTTTTTCTTATTCACTTGGACAATACATTGGTTTGGCTAAGAGAAGTTTATGTCCATTATGAAAGCAGTTTTAAACGTGTGGTGCAAGTCATGATTAAAGTTGAGATTCTTGCACTAGAAACACCTGAGTCACTAGCCTACCTCCACGCATCAAATGTCATATATACACCGTGATATCGATGTTAAATCCAACAACATTATCCCCGATGAAAAACTTCATGGCGTTGCTTGTTGATTTTGGCATCTCAAGGCTGTTTCCACCTGGTTATGTTGATTCTGTGTATTATCAATGTTGCAAAACAAAAGTGATAGTAATAGCTTTGGTATAGTCTTAAGTGAGTGTTCACCAAAAAATGTGATGGATATTGGCAGGCATTGCAACGATGTGAACTTAGCTAATAAATATTCATGTGTGGCTGAATTTGCATTTAGATGTTTGCAGCAATTTCCTCGTACGAAAGTCACTTTGATGCTTCTAAGTAAGCAATGTTTTTAAAATTTAAGTTAATGAAACGAGAGACATTTTCGGTCGGTTAAAAATTCACAAAATTCTCAATTTGCTTTGCTACACAGTACGGGTACGGGTTCAATGTCTTGAATTCGCTTAATTCGCAATTCACATAGTTACTTTTTTTTTGTTTCAATGTTTAAAATGTATAATTTCCAATATAAATTTTTTACTTTAAACTTCTAAACAAATTCCTTAAAAGCGCTTGTTAGCATTCCTCTTGACATAATCAATGAGTCGGTTAATAAATATAAAATTGTTATGCAAAGTATGAGCAACCATGTCCGCTTGTCCTGACCCGGAGACGATAGAACTTGCACTAAAGTAGTTGAGGATCCCTAAAGCAGTTATCTCTTTGATGTACCAAGTTTGTCTCTCTTAAAAGCTTTCTCAAAAATTGATAAATTAAGCTTTATACAGAGTTACCTCCTTTTACTGAACTTTATCCACAAATCCGTCCCACGATTTTTCCATTAGCTCCCTCCGAAACGCCGAACCAAAATTGTGCCACGATTAAGCAGAATCACCAACATCAATTTAGAGCCAAATAGCAACATTGACCAAACCTCTCCATGATTGCAATCCCCCTAATCTAGAATACATGAATTATTGTGAGATGTAATTTGAATGTTGTTGATGCTAAGCCAAATTGCTTACCATGTGTTAAAGTGGCGGACTACAACCTTGGAAGAGAAGGAAATGAGGAAGTGTGGGTTGCCGTCAAGCACCGAAAATCATGATGTGTGAAAGATTATGTTGTATGTCTATCATCATCGTCATCATCATATCCCCCAATAAAAAAGCACGTTGCATTTTTTGAATCTTCTTCAAACAAGCTCTAGGTAACGTCATTGTCATCATTAGGTAAGTAGGCACGACCTACAAATGATAAATGCCATGTTTTCCAATTAGCATGCTTACTTTTAACTTGCTCAATAAGATACTGACCAGTGTTCTCAAAATCGAGTATAAAGTTGTAAAATTGTTCGATTTTAAGTTTTTAGATGTGAATTTAATGTCAATTTGGTGGTGATATCGTTTTTAGTGAAATCGGAGGTTGCAACTATTTTTTGCGATTTAACTCGTGGTGAAATTGGTAAAATCAAGGTAAAATTGAGTTAATTTATTTTGATTTTACTCGATTTTGAAGTTCTTTTTTTATAATATTATCAACATATTACAATCTTATTTTTTTTGGATGTTTTCATGATTTTGAGGGATAAATTATATTTTATGGCACAAGTACATTGATCATGACACTTAATTACTCTTTACTGCCTTCATTAGCTTGACCAAATAAAAGTAAATCATCTCTTTTTCTTGCTCTTCACGCGTTCGAATTACCCATATCCGTTGCCTCAAAGATTAAATGGGAAAGCTTATCCATGCTCATAACAAACAAATAAGGAGAGATAGCTTTCTTGTTTCTATTTATACGGTACTTCTTCAAATAATTTGTTTTCTTGTTTCTATTTTTCACTTTAAATCAGCCCTTTTACCCTAATATCGTTGTTGGCTTCCTCTAACCTCTAAACTCTAAACTCACTCCATCCTCTCTTTCGACAATGGCGCCTTCGGAAGACAGGATAAGCTGTCTATCAAATGATGTCCTCTTCCATATTCTCTCTTTCATCCCAACCAAAGACGCTGTTATCACCGGAGTTCTTTCAAAGAGGTGGACTAATCTATGGCGCTTTATTCCTGTTCTCGACTTCTCCGATACCAAATTGAAAGGCCGTCAATCCTTTTTCCTATTTAATCAGTTTGTCGACTCCGTTTTGGCTTCTCGAGACATAGCTGGTAATCGTTCCATCAACAGTTTCATCCTTCGCATTGATTATACTGACAATTATCATATCAAATCTCTTAGCATTCAAAATCTCACAACATGGGTCGACCTTGTTGTTCAACGCAAAGTTAAGAATTTCCATCTTCTTCTTCATTTGGATGTTGATAATTATGATGATGATCTTGTTATAACACACAGACTTATAGCCCCCAAATTGCCCAATACCATATTTAGTTGTAAAACCCTAGTGGTTCTAAACCTTAGTTGGTTCAATGTAGAAGGCTTTTCTTTTTCTTCTGTTGAATTTAAATTTCCCTTGCTGAAAACCCTTCATTTGAACCGCGTTAATTTCGTTGATGAACGAGATTTTTTGTTGCTTCTTGCTGGGTGTCCAGTTCTTGAGGATTTCAAGGCACACAATGTGCTCACGTACAATGAGAGGACAGAACATCAAGTGTTTCATAGCTTACGCTTAAGCAAGTTGATTAGGGCAGATATTATTGAATTTAACGGTGAATTTCCAATGAAAGCACTTTTTAATTCGGAGTTTCTAAGATTACAGCTATGGGAGGTTCGTTTGATGATAAATACGATATATGATTCATTTGTATTTTGTTTTAGTGAATTTCATTTTGATTTCTGATTTTTTTTTCTTTCTACTTAATTTAGATGTATACTCCTTATGATTTTCCTACCTACAATAATTTGACTCACTTGGTGATCAACTATTATTTGGATATGTTTTTAAAAGTTCTCTACCACTGTCCTAAACTTCAAAATCTGGAGCTTTATCAGGTTTGTTAAGTTTAAAAATTGTATTGTATTTAGTTTATCTTTCCTTTATTATAACTTTATGGTTCCTTTTAAAATTAAAAGAAAAATGGAGTGCCATTATGTTTTATTTTGTTTTGTGAATTATAAACAGAAGACACAAACTAATTGGGATGAGTACATTGAAGGAGGAGAAGCACAAGAAAGCTGGGTGGAACCAAAATCCTCCCCACAATTCCTTTCATTATATCTTAGAACTTGCACTATTCGTGACTTCGCTTTTGTAGACCTACAACATGACATTATGTTAGCAAGATATATTCTGAATAATGCAAACTCTTTACAAACCATGACAATATGGAGTGACAAAGAACAAACTGAAATAGAAAGGGAATTATCCTCATGTCCAAGGGCATCCGCAACATGTCAACTTTCAGTTTATCGATAAAATATAAGATATGTAAGTAGTATCTCTCTTTCATATCCGTTGTTTGTTTCATTAGCTTCTACCATAAAATTGTTGACTTTGATGGTTTGTGCTATGAAGGTCATTGACAATGTAAGTATTTATGCAAAACTTTGACAGTCGATTAGAGTTAATGAAGTTAGAATATGTAAAATAATTTTTGCAGCTGCTGATTTTTAGTCCTTTTTTTTTTGTTTTGCTAGAAGACTCTTCCTCATCTTTTAGTTAGGCCGTAGTTTTCTACTTCACATTTTGATGTTAGTGGCTTTGTCAAGTGCAATTTTGTAGATTTTAGATACAAGGTGAAATTCACAGTGTGACAAGGAGCTAAAAGTAATTGAAAAGTAAGGAAAGATAAGATATTCTCCCCATTTGGATAATAGTGTAGGAATCTTGAAAATAACACAGGTTGAATCGTAGTTACTATCAGTGGCAATATCTCTACAGCTTCTAAGTTGTACTTTTGATTTGAACGGAGGAGGGTGGGATTGTGAATGTTCGAAGGGTGTTTTATATTCTCATCTTACCATTAGCAGAATTTTCTTAATTATTAGCATTTCAGTTTGAGATCATTTTATCAAGTTCAACTATTTTATATTTTTCAGGTTCCGTATTTAGGCAAGCGTTCATCATCATCTCGTCACGATCCTCAAATCTAGGGCATGGAGCTTGTCTTAATTGTAGTCTTTATCAATGAAGAATGAATACTACTTAGGTTTGTTTTGTGTGTGAAATCAAGTGATACTTAGATATGTATCATATGTTAATGCTGTACTTGCAATATGTTTGCAGAAGCAAAGAAACATGGCTACTGAAATGTGGTTGGATAATATTTCTTTTGGTAGCTTGGTTGTATTAACCAAAGATTTTGACAATATATTGTTGTGTATCGTTATTTTAGTGCAGTATATTTCTGATCCTTTTACATAAGCAAAATTATATTACTTAATTGTGTTATCGATTTGGCTAAAACATTTTTAGATGATATTAAAAATGATCTACCTTCCATCATTGGCGTTAGAGGTTTGGATCTTTCTTTGGGACCAATGGTAATATTTGTACTTTACGAAATTTGTTTATGTTTGAACCAGCCATAGTTAATGACATTTGTTATTTGCATATAAAACTATTTCACCATATGCAGTGGAGATTTAATTGCAAAATCAAATTTTCATTCAAACTAAACATCTTGACTTTTTCACTCAGATCAAACAACTTTTAGATTCCAAAAATATGTAGTTGAGTTAACTTCTAAATCTATGATTACGATTTTTTTATTTTTTAACAAATCTGCAAAATATTTGTTTGACAACCGTTTGCGAAATATTTGTTACTTACACAATTTTTTGTCCCCTTTTTTTCTTTCTGTGACATGGGATCAATGGTAATATATGTATGTAGGGAATTTAGCTCTGTTTGCTTATTCCAATGGTATTATCTGTTACCACTCTTATCTTGAGCCAATTTGACAGAGTTACTCTCTTGCAGATTGGAATGAGATACTCTTACTACATCCTCCCAAATTTTCACATTATGACTCTCTTTTTTGTTAGGAAACAATGATAAATACCACTTGATCCCATGTTCGAACCTATATGAAGGTGTGTCGTCTAACAAATAATATTGACATTGTCAGTTGAATATAGAGTATAAAAATAATAAGTATATGAAATTCATCATTATGAAATTTCATCATTATAATAGTATTATAATGATGAATTTCATATACTTATTATTTGTATGGGCATTGCTATTTTTAGCGAGAAGCAATTTCACGAGCCTTCGTGAATTCAAGGCCAGCGCTAGATTTTGTTTGGCATTAATCAAGGATGGTTGGAAAAAAAGATGACATCATGCTACAGTATCAAGATACACAATACAAAGGTGGTCGTGATAACTTCGCTTGAAATTTTGTCGGGATCTACAACATTTTCCATAATCATAATGGACCGTTGATATTATTATGCATTCATTCACAACAAATTGTGTGTTACAATGTCACAAATAATCTTCATAAAAACATCAACAGTTAACTTTTTAATTGATGGCTGAGATTATTTACTTTATCAGCTAAAATAAATCACCATTGGCCACTTCGTTAGGCTGTAGGGAAAAGAGGGATAGGAAATGATTCACACGAAAAAACAGAAAGAAGAAAACAAATATGATAAAAATAAAAAATAAAAAACAACAACAACAAAATGATTGGTTTTTGATTATTTATTTTTTAAGCTAAGATGGGTGCACCTAAAACATATATTAATAAAAAAGGAAAACAAAGTATGGAAAATGAAATATCAACTCTTGAGTTGAAAACGTAAACCTGGTAGATTAATCCCTTTGCTACCTTGAGTCAGTTGTTTTTGTTGTGTCAACATGTTCTCTATCTTCCATCATTGACATTTGACCTTAGAGGTTCCATTTCTTTGTCCTTTTATTTTCTCATGTCAGTACCAGGATGAATTGGTGAATATTGTTACTGTCTTGTTCAAATGGTAATGCCAGGCTTTTGATTCTCACAATTATATGGATGAAATTATAATAAATCGTGAATGAGATAGAATAAAATCCCTTAAAAATTAGAAATGGACGAAGATGGAGAAGGATACTATCGTTAATGGTGAATTTAAGAGATGAAATATGGCATGGAATGAGTGTTATTAGTGTCTAGGTTACATTTGTGACTTTGAACAGATAATTTAAGGGTGGGTGAAACAATGTTACTGCTCAACCCAACCATTCAAAATAATTGAGGATGGTGTAACACTTTCGTTAGAAAAAGACAGCAAATGAAGACAATAGTATGCACAAAACTGGATAATCTATGACTCTTACAGCCACATTTCATCTCCATTCCGTTGCATTTCATTTTGATTTTCCGGGCATTTTCTTCTCACATGTCTTGCGGAACATTGGTGGGAGACAGTTTTTCAATTGAAGCAGGTTTGTTGCTGAGGTTGTTTTTTGTCTTATTCAGTGGATACTCCCACATTTGAATCTTATGTTTTGTTTTGTTGTGATAGTACCGTTCCTTTTGTCTCACGTGTGTTTCTTTGTTGAAATCTCACTATTACCCTCTTTGTAGTGTATAAATAGTTGGGTGTTCTGGTTTCCTGTTTTTTGTTATTGTTTTTGAAATTGATAACTGTTTTCATTCATTGTCTTCTGTTGGACCTGGAAGGGAGGGGTGGCGCTTTAAGGTGATGCGGGAGGTTCCTGCGTTTCTGAACCCTGAGCAGCCAAACTCTTTGGAGATGGTGCTTATAGATGAGAAGGTGTGTTTAATTTGATTTCTATGTTTGTTGTTCATAGGTTTTTGAACTGGGGTTCATTGGGTTTGTTCAAGTCATTATCATTTTTTGTATTTGATTTTATGCTCATAATATGTTTGTGGAATTGTCTCAGGATAAGAAACTAATGTTGAATCTACACAAATAATTTTTGCAAGTTTTTCATTTGCATTGCTGAATCCTTTGTTTTTATTTGGTTAGTATTTTTAAGCTCCTCAAACTTTACATATGACAAGTGGAGCAGTTCCTAAAAGCATTCAAGTTGAAGAATAGCTACAAATGAAAACTTATTATATCTTTATTTTCATTTGTAGTGGTTTTGTCAACTTATGAATTTATAGCTACAAATGAAAATTGGAGAAGGAAGGTTTGGGTTGTTATGCCATAGAACCTCTTATTATTTGTTTAAGTCATTGTTTTGAAGTTAAAAAGTTGTCTCAATGTTTCATTGTTTATTTAAGTTAGTAGAACTTTGACTTTTTACTTAACATCAATTTTGTTTGACACAATCAAATATGTAAATGACACAAAAATATGAAAGATGACTTTTACAATTGTTGATCTTAATAAAGGAACAGGCTTAAGTTCACCTGTCTTCCTTTTTTCTTTTTCTTTTTAGTATGAAAAGCTTCTCACCATTTTTTTGCATGTATAAAATGACATGTCTGTTTCCTCATACAAACAAAAATAAAATTCCAATTATGAATTTCAGAGGTCTTTTACACTTCTCCTTGAGTTAGTACCGCATATACTTTTTAGCATTAAAATTTATTGATCCCTTTGTTTTGAAGCAGACAACCAAACTCAAGAGCTTTGCAAACAAGTGTGATGAAGTATTATAACTAGCTTATTTGATAAACACTTTAAAGTGATGACTTCAGCTTATTTGATTTATCTATTTATTTATAATTTATAACTAGCATTGAATTTCATGGAGACTTATTATATCTTTATTTTCATTTTCTACCTTCTAGATAATGAGTTTGAATAACATGAGATAGAAATCGAGGTTGGGATTAGTAAAAATCAAAGGGAATTCACAGATTTTGTTCTCTGCCCGTTTGTGCTGAGAGACTTAATTTTGGCAAAACTAATCCACGTCATGTATTTTGAATTTCATATTTGGTAGTGTAGATAAGTGATAAGATAATGCTGCTTTTCATATTTTGAATTTCAATAACTCTTTCAAAAGAGAATAGCCAAATTGTTTACTGTTGAAACACCAACTTAGTGAGTTCGGTTTTCACTCAGTTGTTTAACTTGGTTTTGTCATATTCAATTGCCTTTTTTCTGCAAAAATCTGTTGTTGCAGATAAGGCATTTGTGCAGAATGTGATGAATATAACTAGGCTCTTGATCAATCCTGACAT
>Ga0099826_10004157_pt1 | contig 10073 bp, 5 predicted proteins | sample Mtrugardesep15_FD_76830 | JGI IMG/M metagenome (GOLD analysis project Ga0099826, IMG submission 76830) | Root nodule microbial communities of legume samples collected from California, USA - M. trunc garden sep15 | ecosystem: Host-associated > Plants > Roots > Nodule | place: USA: California...
ACTTCCCCCAAATTTCTTCTGATCAACATCGCTGCTAAGCAACTTCAGTAACCACCACCACAGCCAAGCTTCTGTTAATGATTGACAGAAAATTGGAAGACTAGTGTGTTATCCTTGTTGCTGAATTCAGGGAACTCAGAAGAATTTTGTTTACCTTTGTCATTAGCGTCTCCATTCCATTGACCAAAGGTGTAGTTCCACTTCTCAACCAAGTTCTCATCTTTCTTCCATTCGGATTTTACCCACCAACTTTCCCATCCATCTTTAGAAAAGATGAAAATAATGATTTAAGGCAAAATATGTACAATATAACATTAATACTAATGAGATCATCTTCTTCTTCCTCTTCATTGTTCTTGCAGTAATAATATTATGGCCCTGTTTGGATAATGATATAACTTGTGGCTTATGACAATAAACAAGAACAGCTTATGAACATGAAATAAGTTGTTTTCATAAGTTCTTCCAAGTGTTTATGTCATTAGATAAGCTCAAATAAGCCGATTCAAACAGATCCTACAATCAAACAGATAAAAGCAGTGTAACCAAAAAAGAAAAACAGATAAAAGCAAACATTTACATTTTATAAAAAGCTGGTCATTTTTACTCAAACAAACGAAAAACTACCCATTATCAGCAGCATCTTTATAGAGTGAATTCACCTCCTTACACACAAAAACAGAGACAAATAATTCAAAGTAAAAAACTACCATTACTTATTCCGCATACACAATTCGAAGTAATTAATGTCTTCAGAAATGAGATATATTTCATTTAGAATATTGTAAACAAAATGATATTTTAAATACAAATAATTGTCACAGTTGTTAACTCATCACTAATCCATGATCAAATGTGAATTTAACCAAAATAAAATGGGCCAAAACAAAAGCCGAGAGGCCTAAGCAAAATTTTGTTTTTTCCAATTCATTTTTAGCACGTTCGGTACACACGTTCACGGATCTACTTGAGACAATGACAATTCATTGCCAAACCTTTGATCAACTTCTAGGATACAAAAATGTGGTCAAGAAAAATTAATAAGAATAGAAATTCAGAAACACAATCCAACAGAATAAGAGTCCAGTGCAGGACATGTATCCACAAATTTGCAAAATCATAACATTAGGCTTGTTTATGAAGAATGACATACATGGAAAATGGCAATGACGTTCCATCTCCTTCGACATCGTGTGCATCAGCCTTTCGTTCAACTTCACCTTCCTCCTTTTCTCTTTAACATAAGCATCCATATGGTTTTTTCCTGACTTCACGGCAATTCCGCAAACATCTTCCACGGGTCTATTTTGATATAGCCGATTCACACCACCATCCGTAGGTTTTCTTTATGCACTGCATCCAATCTAGCATCTCCATAAACTGCAAAATTATCCTCTTCAAAGTCTCCATTTGGAGATAACTCACACTCTTCTTTTACACTTTTGATATTTGATTCTTCTTGGTATCTGCAAAGAGTGATGCCTGTAGTGATGCCAAGATAAAGAAACAAGCATTCAGCAGTACATTGCTTGTAGTGATGCCTGTTCTTAACAAAAATCAGTACATTATTCGTAGGGATGCCGGAGAAAGACAATCACAAAGAACTTCACAAGTGAGGTGATCACTTGATACTTGATAGTTCCATAAAACCGTTAAAAATGAAATTATGATATCAATGCTATGATTTGACAAGCCGGCAACTTACGACAACAGAATGACAATTACCAAAAACTTCAACAAGTGTAGTAGTGATCACTTTCCATAAACACAATTAACAAGGAAATGAGGCCATTAATTACTTGTATCGATGCCTGGTCTAAACAAAAATCAATACATCACTTGTTAGGATGCCACAAGCAAGATGACTGCAATAACATCCGGTTTACTGCATTGTGGATTACTTACGAGAGTTTCAGTTTTATGCACATTACAGTCCGTGGATCAAGTTCTCTAATGTCTGCATTGGTAGAAGCTGACTGATCTAATGACACTCATTCGTGACCATTTGTAGAAGTATTTATATGGTTTTGGTTTCACTATGGTAGGCACCATACTAACACCAGGACTACCAATTCTCACAGAAATATTCTTAGCCACATCAACATTTCTCACAGAATTGTTTACTACTTACTGCATATATGTTTAGAATTTGAAAGCTCACAAGTTACTGCATCAAGTAATTAACTAGGTGTGATGATACTCATACATACATTTAGCTAGCTATCATCCAACAAAGCATGAATTGAGAAGAACAATAAATCATCATAATTAATAATAGTAAATGAAATAATGTGGAGGTTGTTAACCATAATAATCATATATTTATAATATTGATTGATACCAATTGCAAAGTAAGGCCAAACCCTGATATTGGTACAAACATGACACAAGCTAGGGATTTGTTTGTGCATCTCACTAATTAGTAACTAACTTTAAGCACTTTTAGATCTCAAATACATACATAACATACTAATTAATCATGTCGAAAACCTAAAACCAAGTGAGATCATTCATTCAACGTGAACATGATGAACAATGACATTATCTTCATCCTCTTCCTCTTCCTTGTTCTTGAGCTTTGGGATGACGATTTCGAGGACATTGTTCTCCATGATTTTGGCAGTAGTTTGAACAACATCGCAGTTTTTCCCGGTCAAGCCCAATGTTGCTGAGAACCGATTCCCATAGGGAAGAGCATCCTTAACGGTGAGCGTGTTGTGATCAACAGTAACATCAACCTCATCCTTCTGGAAGTTGCTGGAGAACAGATTCAACCGCATAATGAGAGAGTCCTCTGTCTCTCTGACGTTGCAGACACGCTCCATCAAAGAAATGGACGGTGAGGATCATTGGCGTCGGTTTTATCATCACCGTTAGTGAAACAGCGAATGAGCCGAGGTACGGCGTAGGAGATGGCGACAAGTGACATGGCGGCTGTTGCGACGGGGTGGCGGTGAACGAAGGTATGCACGGCGGCCATGAAAGAGTCGTAGGAGGAAGAAAGGAGACGGGAAAATGCCATTGAATTGAGAGACTTGCTTGACAGAGTGAGACTTTTTTGGGATTGTTTACTTGCTTTCTTTAATGCTTGATTTTAGGGTTAATGTAATGAGACTGAGTGAGTGAAATGGGTTAAGAATGTTCTAGAACTATTAGACTAACTTGCCTACCAAGCCACTTTGCTTACTGACCACGTGTCACTCTTTTACTCTTTGTAAGAACCCAAAGACACCGCATTATTTAATAAATAAAGCCTACTTTTTGTTTTAATTTAGAGTTTTAGACTATGTTATGTTTGGATAACCTAAACATAATGGAATAGAGCGGAATGATATGGAATTAAATGAAATAAAATTTTTATTCTATTGTTTAGATATTTTATGATGGAATAAAATTAATTTCGCACTTTATTGTTTGAAAAGTGAACGGAACGGAACATGTTATAACTTTTTTATTCTATTTTTACCCTTTAGTTTAAAAATATCATTTTTTTTTGTAGAATTAAAAATATCAATTTATAATCATATTTTGGCATCAAATAACATCATAATAAAAAGTACATAATAAACATGGGTAATAAAAAAAATGTTTAGTACTGATTAGTTAGAATAAACAATTCAATACATGTTCATAATAAGCATAACAGCGAAAAACGTATAATACTAATTGGTTAGAGTTGAAGATAATTGTGCGGTGCATAACAATGGTTCCTACATAATTTACGATTGTTGCATAATAATTTGACAGTCAATTTCTCTGTGGTAGTAAGTAAAAGAATTGATATTAAAAGAAGTATAATGAAGCATGGGAAAGGCAAGAAGAAAGAAGATAAGGTGAACATAAGAAGAAGAAGAAGAAGAAGAAAAGCGAAGAAAGGAGGAGCAGTAGTTGATGAAATAGAAAAGGCAGGGGCATAGTTGTCATTGTATTATTTATGTATTCAATTTCATTGGATACACCCCAAATTGGGGGGAATGAAAATTTGGTTTAATGGGTGGTATTGGATGGAATGAGTTCCATCAGACTCCATTCCATTCCATTCCTTTTTTGCAAAACCAAACAATAGAACATGATTTTATCCCACCCCATTCCATTTCATTCTACCATTCTCCATCAATCCAACATAGCCTTATACTACTTCGTCCCTAAATATAGGACTCTTTTGCCAAAATTATGAACATTAAGAAAGTTGGAATTAATGTTAAATTTGTTTATAATTACTATTGTTTTTACAATTTTATCCCTAAGAGAGAGTTGGTTTATGTTTTCAATATAGTATTTATTGTTGGTTGAAGAAAAAGATACAAAATAAACAGAGGTATGCTTGTAAAAAAATAATTAATGTAATTGGAAATATCAAAAGGGTCTTATAAAAAGAGACAATTTTTTTTTCTTCTCAAAAGGGTCTTATAATTAGGGACGGAGGTATTACGTATAACTCAATATTTAATTTCTTTTTTCTCTTTAGTTACCTTCCATATTTTTAGTTTTTTTTAATAAGCCTTCCATATTTTTAGTTGTTAGTTATGGTATTTAATAAATCATCCTGGGTCCTTTTTTTTTTTCCGATTCATAATTTGTAATCACATTTATGATCGGTATAGTCACGTAAGCATAGTTCAGTTGACAGAGATCAAGTCGAAATTAAAACCTCAAACACTCTATATATTCACCTTAAAAAATGAATTATAGTTATTAGACTACAAGAAGAAAAAGAAAAAAAAAAACTCTGAAGGTATATTCAATCAAGTATCATCAATAGAAGAGTTAAGATATTCTCCATTTGCTAAAAGTAAATAGATAGTGCTATTTGGTGAGAGATAGACAAAAAAATATATGTAGTGAGTCCTATCACTAAGTGTGTCTCACTACTATTAATCCTTATTTATTAATTTTGTTAAGTCTTAACCTAATTTTTTCCCTCCACTAATTGCAACAACTCTATCCTAAAATTGTGGCTTTAAATTTGCATCATATATGTTTTTCATTTCTCTCTCTAATAACCGTGAATATTTTTTAAAGCAAAAATTTAATAGATATCTTAATCTTAATCCTTATTTATTAATTTTGTTAAGTCTTAACCTAATTTTTTCCCTCCACTAATTGCAACAACTCTATCCTAAAATTTTGGCTCTAAATTTGCATCATATATGTTTTTCATTTCTCTCTCTAATAACTGTGAATATTTTTCAAAGCAAAAATTTAATAGATATCTTAATCCTTATCCTTGTTATTTATTAATTTTATTAGGTCTGCAGCAATTTAACCTATTATTTCTATATTTTTTTTAACCTATTATTTCTGTATTTTTTTTTTTGACAAGTTGTTGTACACTTATTTAATACGTTTACAAAAAACATACCATAATTTCCATGCAAACTCGGCTATCCAAAATAATTTGTTATGAACTGCATTAATTTTTGATGTTTAACTATAAAAGTAATAAATAAAAAAATTGACCTGTGCAACAATATAATTCTGTATTCTTTTTATCTTTTTTCTTTATAATTTTTTTTTATTATCATTTGATTGTAATATTTGTATCTCCAATAATCTAATTTGCGTTTATTGATCGACCGACGATCTTACAGGTTAAAAATTATTTATTAGTCTCTATTATAATCGAGAATAGTCATGCGTCGCACGAGTCAAAAGTCTAGTTTAAGACATAAAACTCTCATGCTGCAACAATTCAAGGTATGCACTATTCTAACTTTCACACATCACATCCACCTTAAACTTATACCAACTTCAACTTCAAAATATTTGCATGTACACTCCTACAATTGGGCATCAACTTTGTCGTAGATTCCAACTAATCACCAACATCTTAGGAGCACTTATTCTATAGTTCTACTCATTGTCATCATCAGTTTTTTTACTGAATCAAGAGTAAAGAGGACATCAAAGAGCCATTAAATATCATGACTAAGTCTACACCTGCAGGAGACTCCTATACTCTGCCACTCACCCATGTAATATATATAGGAAAATAGAAAAAAAAAATATATTAGAGGGGAAAAGGCCAAAACAAGGGAAATAAAACTAAGGAAATTGAAAATTTGGCAACCCAAATCGGTCTCTTAAAAAGTCATCTCTAACAAGAACAAAATATTGTCCCACCAAAACGTATCCAAAATAGAATGACTATGATTTGTCAATTTATCGATGCATTCTCCCAAAAAGATACATGTCCTCAAAAACAACCATGAACATTGGTAGATCAACCCAAAGCATACACCGTTCAAGATAAGAATTATGGGCATAAATAGTTGCGACAAAAATCTTTTTACTGCGTTTGAGTTTGAGTTTGAGTTTGACTCCGGTCGGAATACTTTGAAATTTGATATAAATGAGGTCTGTAAATTATATTTTTATTTTGTTTCTAAATAGTGTATTTTATTTATGTTTCAATGATAGTTAAATTGGATGGAGATTAGTCACTTTAGTCCCTGAATAAGAAAGGAGTCGTCACTTTAGTCCCTGAATGCAGATAAATTGTAAAATAGTTCGTAAATATAGACTATGTTAGTCAATTTAGTCCTTGAATGCAAACTATGTAGTCAATTTAGTCTCTGAATATAGACTTTGTTAGTCACTTTAGTCCCTGAAATTGACCAACAAGTCTACATTCAAGGTCTGTTTTATAATTTTTTTTTAATTCAAGGACTAAAGTGACTAATCATTTCTTATTCAGGAACTAAAGTGATTAATTCTCTTAAATTAGACTATATAGCGAGGGGACTAAATAATATCCTGCACCATACAGCTAACGCTTGAAAAGGGAACCGATCCACTAGGTCGTGTGTATGTCCTTAAATGTGCAATTGGCCGTTAATTTAATATGAAGTCCATAAATGGGGACAGGAGTAGGACAGATAGTCAAAGATTGTTTTCCCCCTAGAAAGAATCTGCCTTCTTCATTCTCAGTTGGGATTCTTCTATCAACAGCAAGAATGCCAGTGAGTGAATGCATATTCTAATTAAGAAAGGCAAACGACAAGTTAAGACACCAAACCCATACTTTCCCCGCTAATCAAGGGAACATGTTCCTTCTATACAGTTGATAGTTTCTTCCTTATCATACTTAAGAAATTGAAAAATACAGATTAAGCCAAGGATACCCCTAATGCAAGAATCAAGATTAGTGAAAACCACAAACTTTCTTTTTTTAAGGTTTATATCGAAATTTATTTCTAACTTAGCAATTGTGGAATTTTGACCTTGAATTTAAGTCACGGCCGATGAGAGCTAAATATCTAACCATATGTGTGTCAATCACAATTTGATACAACATTAGACAATGGGCTATTTACTTTGTCTAACATGTACAATGTGCAAGTAATATTGCACGTGTTAAATCAACTAAAAGTTACAACTTTTTATTGAAAAACAATAATTATTTACTAAAAAGTTATATATTTAATACACACGTTTTAATATAAACTTACTATTTTAAACTTATTAACATGTGCAAATTTGTACAAGATAGAAAAATCCTAATTAGATTTAGTCGCCGATTAAGTGGATAATTTGTACAAATGTCCTTGCTAGTACAACAGACACATTTTCTTTACGAGCAGAGCAATGACAGCGAAACACAAAATATTGACATCATATACACTATTGATGTTTTCAAGGGAGTCTACGCAAAGATGATATTTTTAAGTTATCTTTGACATGTTAACATTCTCTCTTTTAAGTGTGAGCCTTTGTGTTCTTTTAAGTCGTTCCCAACAAGACTCTGATTTTACTGTTGGAACATTCGAGGATTAAGAACAACAATATTTGTGAGTTTGGATATCATATTTTCATTGAAAAGATGAAGTCATTAGGCATGAATCATTTCAGTTGCATGTTGTTCAACATCTACTTTTTCATTAAATATGTAAATTTTTAACTCGCATTTGATTCATCAACATACACGTAGCGTATAAAAATATATTCAATTCAAGTCTTGATTTGATCGAAAGAGAGAAATTCAAGAAATTAATTAAAAAAATCAAAATTACATAATTGATATTATGACTTTTTGAAATCCAAAATAAATCATACCAAAATTGATAGAAGCATTTTTTTTTATCAATTGGTCTAGTGATTAGTGGCAAGATTCACGTATTTTTAAGTAAAGAAGTGAGAATTTCAAAGTCCGAACTCTGATTCATGCACATTAATTCATCAGTAACTTCTAACTTACCAATTGAATTACACATTTTAAGCGGAGAAGTAATCAAGTAACATACCAATTTATACATTGAAGCTAGCATTCTTAATTATAAATCAAGAGTTCGTGGCTAAAGGGTGATGATGCAAACTCAAAATATTTTTTCATGGGTGTATAGGAAAAGAAGAAGAAACAATAATATTTCGAGTATGGAAGTAAGATCTCCCATATTTTTGTTGGCCTTTTCTTTACTCTATTACAAGAGAGATGAACAAAAAGATATAAATATATGAAGAAAGTTGATTATAAGTTGAGGAGTCAGGTGATCAGGTTACGCATGGATTCACCACCACACACACAATAAGGTTGCACATGGCTACATAAGCTAAATTTTCTTTATCATATGATCCCCGATCCCTATAAATGAATATGACATCACATGTTAATGAGTATGGTGCCAATACAAAATAAATATGTGGCAAATTAAACTTGCTCCCTACGTCCTAATGATTGAACAGAATAATTGCTGATCCATAATCCACCACACTTTTTTCCATATGCACAACAATTATACTCCTATCTTAATGTGTGATGCATCATCCAACCCATAATTTAAAGTTCAAACGTATTAGCTTATGTATCCTACTTCCTCTCTTTTTAAATATAAACAAAATTGAATTTTTAGGTTCATTTATTTAATGATGCGTGTGGTCTATATTATGAATCATATACATCAATAAATAAATAAATAAACCTAAAAAGTGAATTTTACTTATATTTAGAAACGAAGGGAAGTATGTATTAGTGAAAATTTTAGTCTTATATAAATATGACACATTTAATTAATTAATCTTGGAAATTTAATTAATTTTCTGACGTGATTCTTACCTGCCAAGTTTCCCATACTTTTGCATTGTGGGTGTCATTTGATCTGATTAAGGAAGATGGTGGAAAAGGAATTTAATTGAAACCGCCATAAGTGTAGACACATTGCAAAAAGTTGTCAGAAATCAGAAGAATATTTTATTTCACTGTTGACCGATGCTACGAGGTATGACTCAAGCAGTAAAGCTAATATGCGTCCCCTGTTTCCACGACTTTTTCTTATTTGCGTTTTCACCTTAGATAGATTAAGGAGAATGTTAAATAGTGTTTTTATTTTTAATAATACTAGCAACCCCGTGCTAAGTACGGGTTTGTGTTTTACATAGGTTAATTCAAAGCGAGGAGGTTATGTATTAAAGTACATTGTAATGTTATATAAATTGAAAAAAAAAATTAATAAATAAAGTCGACGTTAAAGATAAAAACTAATTAATAGAGTTTAAAAATTATAACACCTTGAGTGAGGAACAATAAAATGGGAAAAATCAATTATGTGAAATGGAAAAAAAAAATGGTCGAAAATTAAGCGAGTTCATACTCTTATGAAAAAGTTAATTACTAAAAAATGGTAAAAAATATTAAAAATAATAAAAATGTCGTTATAAGTCTAGTGTATGAATTGAATAACTGTATTATTTAGTAACTCATTTATCATTTTTTCAGTGTTTTTTATAGTCATATTCCTAAAAGATATAATAACTAATAATCAACAATAATATAAATATTATTATATAATATGACATGGTGGCATGACTTATTTGATTCTTCTAAATATGTTGAGATCTACAAGTTTCAATGTTTCTTGTTTGCCTACACTTTGGTTCTTCAAGCTCAAAAGAGCTTTTATGCTTGTTGTTTATTTAGTTAGTTCTTAAAACTTGAATTTTGATATCGTGCTGATGGTCGATCCATTAGTTATTCTACGCATATGTTCACTTTTCATTTTTTGTAACTTGGTTTCGCGCTCGTATATGAGTTCACTGGGTTGCACCCGTGATTAGTGAGTTTTTTTTTTAGGGTTGAT
>Ga0099826_10004158_pt1 | contig 10073 bp, 8 predicted proteins | sample Mtrugardesep15_FD_76830 | JGI IMG/M metagenome (GOLD analysis project Ga0099826, IMG submission 76830) | Root nodule microbial communities of legume samples collected from California, USA - M. trunc garden sep15 | ecosystem: Host-associated > Plants > Roots > Nodule | place: USA: California...
AAAAATAAAAAAAAAAAAAAAACAAAATTTAACCAATGAGTTGATTCAAATGATACGAGACTTGGACTTCATATGTAAGTAGTGATTAAGCAAGTTTTAAAAAAATTAATAAATGATGATTAAAAGGTTATGGATTAGGTTTCTTCTTTGAAAAAAAAGTTATAGATTGGAATCCTTCCTTATTTCTCATTTGAGTTCCACAAGACTTTAAAATTAATATCTACGGTTATGTTCATGAAGGATACCCGATTTACACTAAAAACATAAATGGTTAATTGTAAGATGTTGATTTTTTTGAGGATCTGTTAGATGTTGATATCATCTAAATTTTTGATTTGTTGATTCGGTATTGATCAAGGTTCAAGTATGATTCAACTGAGGCTATATTTAGATAAAACGAGTGGAGCAGTGAAAGCTTCGTCATCTTCTAAAAATGAAAAATAAATTCATAATTAAATGCTACATTTAATACATTCATCTACCTGTTTTTTTTAAGGAAAAAATTGGCATTACATCTGCTATCGTGTCCTTAACATAGTCATATATTGCCACTATGGCCGGCCTAACTCAACCTAAGTTAAGACCTTAAACAAAACGGGCTTAATTTGTACACGTTGAGGGCATAAGTTTTCTTTTTATAGATACGTTCATTTAAATCACGATATGATGATACCAGTTTCTAAAATATTTTTATAAATATTTATTTGTCATGATTTGATTCAATGTATGTATTAAAAGGTTCAAACATAGATTAAGACACCTATGTACATCACGAAAATATCGTCCAATTTTAGAGCATGAAGTTAGAGTCTCACTGAATTGAATTGACCCATGGGTTGGCGAACGTCATTTTGAGTTGATTTTTTTTGTTGTTGAGTCTAAAATTTTGGTTAATAGATTTAGTAGTAGCATGAAAGTTCATAATGAGGTCGGATTTGTTGTCAAATTGAGAAATGTTCATTTGTAGCTGAGAAAGATTCGACTAGATGACTTCGACTACCGTTCACCCGGCTCAAACTCAGTTGTATGGCATTTAAGGACAACAACTTAGAATATTTTACTGTAAACAAGATCTATCATTTTGGCGATAACGTTCTTGACGATCATTCCTTAACTATTTGTTGTAGGGAGAAAAATAGGTAGAAAGAGATTATAAATAAATAATAGTATATAATGTTAAAACTGAATAGTTTTTTTAAAGAACTAAACCAGAATGTTATAATTATATAGGGATTAAAAATATATTTAACCTTTAATGTTGTGTGTGACATAATTTTTTTGTAAATGGATTCGTTTTGGAACAGTGGAGATATATTTTTTGTGTGCTGTAAAACGGATCTTCTTTCTTGACAAAAAACGGATATTCTTTGTGCATAAATGTTTAGATTAATTCCTCAAGCAAGTGAAACTCAAATGAATGGCAAACTCAAATGTATTCATTTTATTATTGATAATGAAATTAAATAATCATCATTCCATAAGGACAATTTTAATTTTAAATTTAACTGAAAAAATTAATTCATATGACATGTCGTTATACTTATATAATTGATGCATCCAAACCGGAAAACAATTGGAAAGCCATTTACTATATTTGATCTGTACACATAACCTTTTTTTGACTTTATCTGTTAACAAAATTTGCTCCATAATTAAACACCTAACATGAATAGATAAGAATTTGCAGTTAATATCTTATTTTACAAATTACTGGTTGGATTTCTATTATTGTAGTACAAAAAAGTTTACGTGTGTTGGGACAACCTTTTGGATTTCGTTCTATAGTAACTATCTTTTTCATTGGTCATGACTAAGTGGAACCAGAATCATCTTTCTTATTATATCTTACCATGCATAGATTTTTTAACAATTTTTGTTAATGTTTCTGTTACAATATGTTAATCTCAGCATTTACGTAACAGAAAATATCAATAGGCAGGGTTTGTTCGTAAACACATAATAATTACGTTTTTTTTTAATAATCTCTTAATTAAGGTTGCTTTTATACCCGATTGTTCTTTTGTTATATGAAAAGGACATTCATACACGCAATTGAAATCGTTACCACAAGACAACATCATAACACAATGGTTCTTTTCAGTCCTATTAAATTGAGGTACAAGAAACATTTGATCATGGCCCTATAAATGTAAAGTTTCATTTTATTATTATTTTCCTATCTTCAACATCATGAAATAGAGAGGTTTCTTAATTTAATCAAGTTTTTTTGCACATCTTATGTATTTGATTTTTACTTTTAAGGTATTTTAGTTTCGTATTAATTTATTTATTTTTTGAACAAACCTCCTTAATATTTTTAAATTCTGCATAATTTGATCTTTATGCTTATTTTAATTTTGATTTCCTTTGTTTCATATATAGTTTTTTTTATCATTATGAGATTTTAATTTGTTTGTTCTATACAATTTTTCTTATGTGTATAATATATCTACGTGCGCGCGCAGAGGATAACCGTTTTATTTTTTATTTTTTTAAATTGTTAGGTCTTTTATTATTTGATCTAAAGTGGTGTATATATGTAATTTTCATGGTTTCTAATCTTTTGGGGTGATGGTATTTGTCTGATGAATTTGTGGGATTTATTGTGTTTATAGGAATGGACCAGAAATTGGTCTTGTGTTTTCTTCATGGGAAAGAAATAGAAGATGATAATGAAAAGAATTTGATCTGTGATATCTCACAATATTAATGGAGAAAGGAATATTTACAAGGTTTTTTAATTTGATAGTGAGAGAAGATAAAGGTATGAAGCCTATTCTACTCAAATGTGGTTTAGCTTTGGCTCTTACCTTTGCTGGTTTTCTCTTCTCTCATTTTAGAATAAAAAGGATCAAGCCTTCCCCTAAAGGCCCCTCTTCAGGTTTGTTTTTTTCTTCATCATATATATCCTTATTAAGTACTTATAGCATAAGCACTTATTATATTATTGTTTATGCATAAGCTATTTCTATATCAATAGATGAAAATAAAGTCATTTGTTTAATAAAAGCTTCGAGTTGTTTTCATATGCTATCTTGAAGAGCTTATGTAAATAAGCTGGAAATAACTTATACACACGTCATAAGATGTTTCCGTTAGCTCTTCCAAACAGTCTCTATGCGAGTAGATAAGCTCAATTAAATCAATTTTGAATGATGAATTTTGTGTGATGTTTTGTATGTATGATATTTTTCTCAGGCCATGCTAGTGAAGTTAACTCAAGAGGTATAAGTGCATCATCAAGTTATTGCAACATTCATTCAGAAGGAAATAATTTGGATTATGTAAGCTACTTGAGAAAATATTATCTTTCTTATTGTTTCTTTAAATTTCTTTTTGTTGCTACTATGATTGAGTGTAATTTTCTGTGTATATTTTTGTCTACAGTTCCAAATTGTAGAATAATCATTATCCTGTAGTATTGTTGATAAATTGTAATTTGTAATTTTAAGAAATAATGAATTTGAGGAAATATAATCATAAACTTATATTTTTTTATTTATTTTTTACTTTTATTTATGGAAGGTGAAACATTTTTCCTTTCTTTAGCTGGTTTCCCCTTAAGGTACTGTTTGCATAAACAACTTAATTAGTACTTATTGCATAAACATTTATCACATAAGGGCTTATGCATAAGCTATTTCGGTAACAAAAGATAAAATAATGTCAAATTGTATTCATGCAAGCTATAAGTTGTTTTTATAAGCTATCTTGGAAAGCTGTTTCTAATTTATTCCACAAAGTCTCAATTTCATGTGCTACATGAAAATATCATATAAAATGCTAATATTTTTTGTTCAACTAAAATAAGAATGTTGGATTTCTTTGATAACAGGAAGAAACATGCATCAACAAGGTGGTATGTAGAAGTTCTCCAATTGTTGTCTCACCAAGAACTAAACAAAATGGAGAGCAAGACGATTTTCTCCTCCCAGAACACAATGATTCTCCATCGACATTTGCAAGTCTCGAAAAAGATGCCTATGAGCAAGAGATCAGAAATCTGAAGAACATGGTCATAATGCTTCAAGAGAGGGAAAGAAGTCTCGAGGTTCAACTTCTTGAATACTGCGGTCTAAGAGAACAAGAAACCGTTGTAATGGAGCTTCAAAACAGATTGAAATTAAGTAACATGGAGGCGAAGATGTTTAACCTAAAGGTTGAGACACTACAAGCTGAGAATAGGAGATTAGAAGCAGAGGTTGCTGGTCATGCAAAAGTTTTGGCAGAACTCGAGGCTTCAAAAACAAAAGTTAAATTTTTGAAGAAGAAAATTAAGTATGAAGCTGAACAGAATAAGGAGCATATTATAAATCTTAAACAAAAAGTTTCCAAGTTGCAGGACCTTGAATGCAAAGCTATTGCTAAGGATCAAGAAATTCAAATGAAGCTAAATAGGCTTAGTGATCTTGAGGCCGAGGCGGAACAGTGTAGGAAATCTAATTTGAGATTGCAGATCGATAATTCTGACTTAGCTAAAAGATTGGATTCTACTCAGATCCTTGCAAATGCTGTTCTAGAAGATCCAGAAGTAATAAGACGATTATAATTATCAATCTAAGGCCATGTTTGGATAAAAAAACTTATAGCATAAGCGGTTATTACATGAGTGTTTATGCATAAGTTATTTCGACAACAAAAGATAAAATAAATTCAAATCATTTTCACAAGCTCTCTTAAATAAGTCTCATAGGTGTTTATGCTAGTGGATAAGTTCAAATAAGTCAATCCAAACAGGTCCTTTGCTCTTTCTTGAATAACTGTCAAACTCAATTTCACCTTCTATTTTGAATGCAGGCAGATGCTCTAAGGGAAGAAAGTGACCGTCTCAGACAAGCAAACGAAGACTTGACGAAAGAAATTGAGCAACTACAAGCTGATAGATGCACAGATATTGAAGAATTGGTTTATTTGAAGTGGGTTAATGCTTGTTTTAGACATGAATTAAGAAACTATCAACCTGCACCTGGCAAAACAGTTGCAAGGGACTTAAGCAAAAACTTAAGTCCAACTTCTGAGAAGAAAGCTAAGCAGCTTATACTTGAATATGCAAATGCTGAAGGAAGAACTAGCATTTCTGATTTTGATTCTGATCAATGGTCCTCCTCACGAGCTTCTTCTTATGTAACAGATCCTGGTGACAGTGATGAGTATTCGCCTCTTGAAAATCCGTCTGATGTGCGAGTCAACAATGCCAAAAACAAGTCCAAGATCTTCGGAAAACTTATGAAACTGATAAGAGGAAAAGATAGTAGAAATCATCTCAGTGGTAGTGTTACATCTGTAGAAAAATCTAGATCTAGAGAAGATAGCATTAACGATGGTCTTAAAAGCGAGTATGAAACTCTCACCGACATGTCTCTAAATTCAACTGATTTAAACAATACATTAAGTTTGAAGGAAGAGAGTAGGAGAAATTCTGATGTTGGAAGCTTAAAGAATTTCAATCGAAGGAAAAGTGTCGCAGGAGATTTGAAATTTATCACTCATTCTTTCTCGGATTCTTATGCCTCGGAGAAATCTAATTTGATCAAATATGCTGAAGCTTTAAAAGACTCTACTTCTAGTGAAACTCCTAAACCTCTTTTACCTCAAAGATCATCATCATATAGTTCATTTTAACTTGATAGCTACATAGAACAATTTTACCACCTTTTTCCACTGTAAATATTGCAGTAGCCAATTCTGATAGACCATAGCAGGTTATTTATGCATGTGTAAATAAGGATGCATGTGTAAATTCAGTTGTGTAAATATTCATCAATAATAACTCAGCTTAGAGTTTTCCAACACTTGCTTCTTTACTATTGGTAATTTTTTAAGAGTAATTATATTCTACAATACTAGTACCGTAAACTCGTGCAAGGTATGAGGAAATATATATTCGTCAAAAGAGTCTACATTAGTTCAACTTATAATTTGTTGTGTTCAGTTATTGAGTAGCAACTATGTTTAACTGTAAATCACAATTTCACATTAGACATACATCGATGTTGTGTATCAACTATTAAGCACCTCATTTATAAATCTAAACATAACATTTAAGAAACAATGTGAATCTATATAATATGCTATAACAAAAATTGAGTTATGGAATATAAAGACAAAAATTATTAATGAAGAGAAACAACATTTTAGGTAGGGAATATACATCTAACACATGACAACCTTTGAGTTGTCAGGGTTGTAATTGAGCTACATATGAAAACATTTATGCTTCTGGTTTATTTCATCTCATGGTAGTATATTTTGGAAGTCTTCAAGTTTGTCTCTACACTAGACCACTTCATGTTACTCTTATGGTATATATTTGTAATGGAATAATCCCATCCTTATGGATATTATTAATGATCCTCTATTTCAATGTTTTGTTTCCACAAATGGTAATTATCTCATCAATTAAAAGAGTTGGAGGATTTAAAGGATCGCGATTCAAACACTAGTGAAGAAGAAAATACGAACATAACAACTAATATACTAACATTTCCTCATGCAAAAGTAAGCGGAGAACAACACGCATGGATTTAAAATCTCCATGATTGCATTTCATATGTGGTAGTCCAAAACAAACCACCAAAAATAGTACAGTACATTTATCAATATTAAGCAGAAACTTATCTATTATAAAATGTTTTACAAACAGAGTTTATATGAAGTTTCGCACGATATAACGTACATAGAATAAATATTCTTCTAGAATCATCAGTATAAATAGGAAACTTTGGAATGACTTCAATTGTAATGTGTAGTTGTACTTTTACACAGTAACATATAGCAGAGATAAATAACGACGAGTCCTTATGTGATAAGAGCTATGCCTGCTATAATTAAATTATCAGCTAGGACTTGATTAGCAGCTTCTGAAGGATGAACACTGTCCCAAAACACATACTGAGTTGCATTAGAACAAGTTCCTAGTGATTTTGGATTGCACAATAATGATGTTGTTTCTACAAGTCCTGTACCACAGCACCCTTTCCCTGCCTCAGCAAAACCTATATAGAACATCATAAGAAAGGTTAAAAAAAGTTGAGAAAAACATCATTATATTGCAAGTTATTATATTGTCCTTATGTTGGGATCCGAATTCCCTACAGCATGCAGTTTTCGATCTCGGCTGCTAATCTGAGATTACACAGTTCATATTATGTAATAACAAAATCAGTTTAAAACGACTTTGGTCGTTAATTTTGATATCAAAAACTGAGTGACACGGCTACTGCACTAAATCCAAATCCTTTATGTTGAATGTTGTTTTAATGAAAAGTGTTGCGTACCGAAATTTGAAGGGTTTTGAACAAGATCATATAGAGGCTTGTAAATATCAAAAATCACAATCTTTAGACCAGGAAGTTGCTTTTGAAGATTTGATGCAGCCGAGCTGACTTTCTTGTTAAATCCTTGTGCATCAGTGTTGATTCTTGAGACACAACCATTCTCATGGTAACCAAATAAAGTCCTTGCAGCAGGTAGGCAACCCAATGGTGGAAGTGAAGTCACTCCAATTTTCCTAGCTCCTAATCCATACACGCCCTGTGTTTCAACAAAGAACCGATATTAGTGCCGTTTGACTTTTTGGAAGAGATTATGGAAACAGCTTATGAGATGTTCATATGTTGTTTTTAACTTATTTTCATAAGCTCTCTCATATAGCTTATGAAACCAATAACTTAAATGAAAACAGTTTAACTTTATTTTCCATCGATATGCCAACTTTTTCTAGTAGCGTAAAACAAATACATAGTGATGAAAATAACTTACAATTACGAAAACAACTTATAGTTTTTATATGGAAACAATAGCTTTTGACTTTGTTAATCTTTTGTTTTACACTACTAGAAAAAGTTGAAATATCGATGTAAATTTAGAGATGGAAAAGGAAAAAAATTGTCTTTAATTCTATTTCTAAGTGTTAGAGACGACAAATTTAGTTATCGATTTTTTTTTTCTATCTCTAATTTTTGTGGTTTCAACTTTTTCTAGTGGAGATAGAAATAGCTTATATATAAAGACTTACTTGATAAGTGCTTATGCTTTAAATACTTAATTATGTTTATCCAAACAAAACATTATTTCATTAATTAACATATTCTAATTGTGACAGACCTAATAAATAACTACAAAAGTGTTCATAATAGCAAATAATAGAATACCTTAATAAAGCTTGTGAATGAATCTAGTAGGTAAGATGAATACTGATCAACAGTGATTGCTTGGTTGATCCAAGGATTAACATAATAATTTTGTACAAAATCACTGCTTCCAGCACTCAATACGTACAAAGAATCCTTGATAATTGATGCAGCCTTTTTACTGCCAGCTACCTGAGCTAACTTGCCTTGATATTCCTTGAAATATTCTAACTGTTGGGACAATGGAATTGCATGCTGCCAATTGGAAGAAACCAAAAACAAATTCAAAACAAAACATCTTCATTCCAAACAGATAGAAGTTCAAGATTAAGTTACTCGAGGAGTCAATTTGAACCGAGTTACTCCGTTTAATACCTAATTATAAACAATAGATTTCATCGATCTTACTGTCAAACAAAAACTTCTTATTGAATGGATTAACTACACAAATTTTCAAAAAAATTAAAATGGCTTGACAAGCCACATATTTGAACTTATAACTTATGCCTTATAAGCTCATTTGACTAAAAATGACTCATTTGGCAACCGTAATTTTCTCACGAGCTTAATTCAAGTAGCTTATAACTTATCATTATCTTATCTCAATTTTACTCTTGTAGCCTTAATTGAAAAAAACTAAATTTTAAATAAATATATCTTATTTATGTCATTTCATACTTGTAAACTAGTTCAGTTAGTTCATCAGCTATAAGCTCATCCACTATAAGCTAACTTATCAGCTATTCACTATTTTTTACCAAGCAGGGCTTAAATAACGTCAAATAAACCTATTGTAATTACAAACTTACATTCAACGTAGCAGCCTTTTCATCATAACCAGATGCAGCTGAAGCAAAATTTGCTCCAAGAAGGAGGTTCTTCCCTGATGCCTGTGGACTAAGATATGCAGGTGCATAACTAGTAAAACCAAGTGTTTCAGCTGCAAAAGAAAACACTCCAACATCAATCAAACATAAATGTATGAGTATATGTGTAACATCTACTCCAATTAAGGGTTGAACTTGGATCCCTTCCATCCCCTCCAGCCAAATCTTAGTCGTCAGATTAATTTAATAGCTAAGAATCCGTTAGTTTAATCCAATCGAATTTACGGTAGTATCACGCATGATTGGACTTGGATGCTCTTCATCTACTTCAGCGAAATCTCAATCGTTGGATCAATCTAACAGTTTAGAGTATTGCTTTAACAATTGTTAGTTTTATCCAACGTGGAGATTTCGCCAGAGGTAGGAGGGGCAATAAAGGACACAACTACACCTAATATAACTAAATCTTAGTTGCTAGATTAATCTAACAACTAAGAATATGTTAGTTTAGTCCAATCAAATCTATGGTACATCCCCGCAAAATTGAACTCGGATCCTCTACCCCCGTCAATTAAATCTCAATCGTTGGATTAGTCTAACAGATGATAGCACTAATCTATCGATCGTTAGCTTAATCCAATATTGAGATTTCACTAGAGAGTCAGGACAAACAATATAAAGTATACAACTATGAACTAACTACAACTAATTTATGTTTGATGCAATAGTACCTGTAATATCAGTAGCTAATTTGCCATTGCAAAACCTCCCAGTAGGTTGTTTATTAGCAAAATCTCTACCATAAGGAGGGTAATTAGCCTTAAAAAGAGTAGGAAGGTAGTCATTATTTCCTACATCAACTGCAGAGTCACCAAAAGTCATGATAGCTGGTACAAGTGTATCTTGTGCAAATCCATAAGTTAGGAAGCAAGATACTAAGAGTAGAACAAGTGTTTCTTTTCTATTCATGTTCATCATTTTCTGCTTTTGGTGAGTTAAGTATTTCTTCAGTGTATGCTCAGTATATATGGCAATCCCGAAAATGACACGTATTGAAGGAGGAAGGTGGAAGTTACTCATGTTAGGCATAGCCATTAAATGAGAACGTGTTAAG
>Ga0099826_10004159_pt1 | contig 10071 bp, 8 predicted proteins | sample Mtrugardesep15_FD_76830 | JGI IMG/M metagenome (GOLD analysis project Ga0099826, IMG submission 76830) | Root nodule microbial communities of legume samples collected from California, USA - M. trunc garden sep15 | ecosystem: Host-associated > Plants > Roots > Nodule | place: USA: California...
AATTGAAATACCATGCCTTACGAAATTGAGTATAAACATCTGGCAAACAAGTGACATCAAAAGGAAGATCATCACGGTGGTACATAGTGGTTCCCCAAACAAACTGTAATTTGGGGTGGCTGTTAGAAGATGATGCTGCCCCAGCAGATCTGTCAGATGGTACCACCACTTGTTGAAGACATTTGTTGACAGACCTTTCAACATCCAGCTCTTCACTACAAGTTTCTTTCTGTGCATATACCTGACAATTTTACAAACACCAATCAACCAATCAACCCTCTAGCTTCTTCAAATATCATAAACTATGATACTTCCACCAATATAAACTAAACTAGGTTATTAAACAGTTTAAGAAAAGTTCAAACTCAATACTAACAGCATGAGCTCCAAAAGCTTTAGCTACAGAAGGAAGAATATCTTCAGGTTTACCACGTTGAATAAGCAAATTAAGTCCCCGTTTCATTAGATTCTTCCTCAAGTCAGCCAAACATTCAAGGAGAAACTGTGCTCTCAACGCTGCACAGAGGTCATGCTCATAAAGGCGATATTATATTATATTGCTATTGCCAACACATTAATCAAATTCAAATCCATAACATCAACAAAACAAACAAAGAAGCTAAGAAAAACTACAAAACACTAACACTTTAGATTCAAGGCGTATTCAATGTCTGACATGTTGCAAACAATGACACGACATTGACTCCAGCTACATTCAGGCTCTATTTTGCAAGGTCAAACCGCTACTTATAGTGTATAAGTTTGTATAATTGAAGTAGCGTTGATGGAAAACAACTTTCTATCACGAGCTTAAAGTGATTTTCGCTAGCTTATAATTTTTTTTGAGTTGCTACTTCGAGTAGTGTTTAAACTAATAGTAGCTTATAACATATCATTTTTACCCTAATTATCTTAATTGGAAAAAATTATACATTAATTAAAAGTTTATTTATGTCATTTTAAATATTTTAGTTAGTTCAACCGCTAAATTTACATTTGAAATTCAATTTCTCTAGCTTATCCTCTATCCAATATAAGTCCATGTACTATTGGTTAACTTATTTGTCTTCTGGTACATTTACCAAATAGAGCTTCAATCACTTCTATAATTCAAATTATTCCTGGTGAAAGAGATAAAAAGACGGTATCGAAAAAAGAATATACCTCCGGTTTTTGGAAATCCGAAATGGTAAGTGGTTGCAAATAGTCGAGGATCAATACAATAAACAGGCAAGAGAGTTTGAGAAGAAAGCCAAGCCTTGTAGAGAGTTTCATTGTCCAAAACTCTGAGATCGTTTCTAAACCACACGATTGCCGTACCTTTACCACTCCTCTTGGTGTTATTGGAAGTGTACCTTTGGAATGTTTGGTTTGCCACACGTTCCATTTCGTTAGAATTTAGCTCTGGCACGTGCTGCATTGACGAAGAAGATGCTGATGAGGTGGTTACAGGTTCGGATTTGGTGGTGCACAAGTTCATTGCGATGGTTGGGAACTGAAATCGTGTTGCTGGGTTTGTGATTGTGAGGAATGATGTTAGAGTGGATTTGGATGAGTTGAGAGTTGTTGTTGTTGTAAGAGAGAGAAATGGAAGTGTAGTGTTGTAGAGGGAAATGGCCATGTAAGAGCGAACAACGTCGATTTCGTTGGGGGAGGAAGATTTGCGAGGAAGAAAGACACTTTATGCAGTTTAAACTGTGACACGTGGCAGAAATGGATTGTTGTGACGTGGACATGTATTGTCCTATTGTTGTACTTACCCCTGCGTCAGGGCAGAAGTTAATTATTTTAGTTTTTAAACTGATGGTGGGCCATGGTTGAAATTAAAAACAAACTAAAAATCAGCTAATGGAAAACATTCTACAAAGTTAAATCTATAAATGAGTCAAGCTGACTCAATTAAAATTGATTTAATTTAAAATTCGACTCGAGTTTTAAATAAGTTAATTTTTAATTTTAGTTTGTCTCTTTTAAAGTTTACAAATAATTTTGTTTAAGGAAATGACCTCTAGTAATTTAGGGTATGTTTGGAACTGCAGAAACAATAAGGAAGGAAAGCAAAGTGGAAAGAAAGATTATTGAAAAATGGGTTTTCCCTTGCATGGTTGCACTGTCAGAGTGGAAAGAAAGTTTAATTTTGATGGGCCCCACGTGCTAAAACTTTCCGCTCATAGCAGCGAAGAAAGTTGGGTGATTAGTTTGCAAATTGTAAAATTACAAAATAGCTATCAGTTAAAATTAAAAATTACAGTGGCATGTGCTTGTTATGTCCCTTCATTAATTTGCTTGTCACGACTCACATGCTTCTTCAAATTTCTATTATTTATAAATAATTTATATACAGTACACTACCGTAAATTAAATTTATTTTTAGTATTTTATTCATATATGTTACTTTATATAATATCACACCAACTAAAAAAAAAATATGACATCAATTTTCAATGTAGGGGTATTTATGTCATTTAAAAAATATAGATGTATCTTTTTTTTAACTTTCTTTCCACTTTCTTTTATACCAAACAACTAAACAATCATCTCATTTTCCACTCACTTTTTATTCATTTTCATTCCTTAAACATTCTTTCCTCTTATTTTCTTTTCTGAAACTTTCTCTTCTCTTCCAAACAAAGCCTAGTTTGAGTAGGAAGTACATAAGATTCAATTAGTAATTATTTTATTAATAAATATAATTTTTGTTCTCCCAAACTCCGACCAAATTTTGTTATGACAAGTCATAATAACTTAACTATTTCGTAATTCAACAACTTAATATTTAATTTTAAACTATATATAAAATAATAAAGAATAGAAAATAAATAGTTAAATTAATAAATAAATAACATTTTGAAGGTCTTAAAAATGACATGACACCAATTTTTTTTTTTTTGCGTTAACCCTCTAATTTTCAGTAGAAAAAAACAATCTAAATTTTTTCCGTCAAATAAAGATTGAGGTGTGTCACTCATGGCAACTATTGTATAAATATATGATGTCCTTTTGTATTTATATAGTTTATGGTTAAATTGGAGAGAGTCAAAATTTAATAACTAAATCGATTATTTATTTTCGAAATCAGTAAAAAAAAAAGATAATATTTTTTTTCTTTTAAAAATTAGTGACTTAATAGATAAAATGAGTTTAGATAGGATTATCCAACACAAGCATACTCCATTAAAAAAGGAGGTGAAAATAAAAAAAATAGGAGGCAAAAAGTAAACATACCTACCGAAAAGAAGTTGGTAGTCGTTTCTGGAAAATTCGCCAACTTTCCTATCTTCCCTTCGAGCAAATATATCATACTTTCAATTATCACGCAGAAAGCACTACCTGTTTTCGATCCCCGATTGAATCCATAATCATTGTGGTTCTGAATCAGATGTCTCCGTGCGACGGCGTTGTGATCGGAAAATTGAAACTCAAAGGAAAGCCATTGAATGTCAAAGATGGTGGGATAAAAAAGAAGAAGAAGAAACACGACAACAGTTACCATTACTCGTCAGAATTTAATTCAGGTGAATATTAGACTCTTTCTTATTTATGCATTGAAACGCAATTGCAAAAACATTTCACTTGATTATGCTACGTGCATTTTCTTGTTTCAAATGCATTGAACTCATTCTTATTAATTTAAGTATAATTTCGCTCAATAACGCAGATAATTTAATTTCATTGAAAAAAAGGGCTTAGATACATATGCTATTAGATTGATTCGACAATCGATGAATTTGGTTATTGAAAATTTGTTGTTGTATCAGGATGAAGTGATGCTGACTGCTAAAGATTCAGAAAAACAAATACTCAATCAAAAGGGCAAAGATACATTGAAAAATACGGTCAATATTTCATAATGTTTATTCCCTAGGTTCATGTCTTTATACGTTTAAGAGTTTTTTTTTTGTATGTTTGGATTCACTTTTTGGTTGATTCTAATTCTAAAGACTTACGAATTACAATTGATTTTAGGATGTTTGGTGGTTCTGGCTTATAATGATTTTGTCTTTAGAGTTAATCAACTTGAAGCTATGATTTACAATTTCTTCCCCCCAAACTTGATTTTTACACTCAAATTTTATTGTACAATCCATTTTCATGTCAAAGTATTCAAACCTTAATCTTTTTTATAAACTCTCTTTTAGCTCAAATCAATTCAATTAAAACAAACTTTTGTCACCTTAAAATCAATAGAAATTTGATTTTGGGGTACTTGTTTGGTTATGTAAGTTTGACAATTTTGATTATTTCGGCATGTGTTTCTAGTGGTTGAGTTCAGAATTTGGAGTTCTTTATCTTGTTCATAATATTACTCCGGAGGCCGAGTATGCCAAAGTTGACAACCATTCAGCAGATTGGCTGTTGATTGTTCTAACTGTGTATATAGACTACTAAAATTGGGCATGCGTCAAATTCATGTCATTCTTGTTTTTGATTCTCTTTAGGAGTCTAGTCTTCTTTGATGTTTTGGCATGCAGAGCATATGAATGGATTCATTTGTCATGATAAATGAGCAATTGAATAATAGTTTGTATGAAGAATTTATCTAATTTCATTAAGAAGCTGGAATGCTAGATAATTGTGATTTGTGGGTTGTTCCATTATACCGATTTGATGATTTATTGTGAATTTGTATGAAAACTTTGGCAGAGTGGGATTGCTTTAAGTATGATTGGCATCAGTTCCTTAAGCATGAAGCACTAACACATATAGATACTAGACATGACATTGACATATAGGAACTGGTGATAATTTAAGAAAACAAAAATGATTGAATGTAGAACATCAACAACGTTTGTTAAATTTGAACAACAAACACATTGTTGATATGAATTGTTGGTGCTAACCTAGGTTAACGGGTTCTTCCCTTTGGATACGATATGATATTTGAAAAAATGTGGTCAACAGGTAACCATGAAGGTAGCATGAACGAGGATGACAAGTATGAGGGCAAAGGAAACGGTGCATCTTTCGATGATCACCTAACTCCAGCTGAGAGACGATTTCTCCAACAGACAGAGAAACTTGAACTTCAAAGGCTAGCAAAGATGGCGAGCAGATCTCATCGAGATAGGATTCAGCGGTTCAATCAATATCTGGCTAATCTTAGTGAACATTATGATATTCCAAAAGTGGGGCCTGGCTAACAAAACATTTGGATTCATTTGTTTACTTGTTTTTGAAAGTTTCATTGTTATAAGGTTGGTTGTAGTAGCTGGTATTGGTTTCCCTTGGTCTGATGTGGTTGTAACAGCAATGATCCTATGGGAACTATCAAGAGTTGCATTAATCTTGATTTTTTTCTCTTTTTTATTGACTTTTAATTTGCAGTTGCATCTGGTTAAAATAATTATAATCAAAACTTAGCTGGTGAAAAATATTGGTAATTTTGAAATACGAGATAAAACCTACTGGACATAGTATGCATACTGTGAAACAGAAGTATTCTACTAATACAGATCATCTCTGTTTTTTGCTCAGTTTTCGCCACGCTCATTGTTTTCGTAAGTAATAATTAATAAAGCTACACTAAAAGTATATCTAGAATAGACAACTACCAATTGTAGAAAGGACTAGTTTATTATGTAGATAAAATTATGATTTCTTGATACATTACGTTACGGAAGGAATAAGATTTTCAGACATAAATTATGTTCACGTTTAATTATTTTATTTTATGAATTGTTTTAATATATTTACTATTTCTGAGTATTATTTGTATAGAATAGTAAGATGTCAAAAAAAAAATATTAACCGCGATGATTTTTTTAACCACTCTAATTTTAAAAGAGTCGTAGTAATCTGAATTTTGGCAAGTAAAATCTACTCGATAATTTTTTCACCTTAAAATTGAACTCGGTTAGAATAAATTTTTTATTTTATTTTTGTGTTAACTCTTCGAGTATTAGAAAAAGGTGCTAGTAATTCAAATTTTGGTTGGGAGATTAGTAAAGTTTTATTTGTCTCTGTACCTTAAAATCTGTACCTTAAAAAAAAGTCTTATTCGTTTTTCGTTGAAACTCAATAACTACTTGAATATAATCTCACTTTTTGATTAATTTCATGCTAAACAAGTATGAAAATATTTTTCTTCAAAAAAAAAAGTATGAAAATATTTGGCTATGATTAAAAATTAAAAAAAAACTAGAGAAAACTATTGAAGACAGTTGGGCGTGTGAGTGAGGTGGCAAGAACTCCGTAGTTTGATTAAATCTCATAAAATTCTGTTGGATACCAAAGATCAATTATGAGTTCTCATCACTCAAAATATAATTGCATTTGCATGGCTTTATTGGCCATGAATTAAGGTTTATGTAAGAAATTAATCGTCCTATAATCGTTGTGATGAACGAATGATTCATTCATGATGATAGGGTTAAGAAAACACACATTAAGAAGTCCTGCATTGGTCATTACATTGGCTTCTGTGGTGTGCTTTGTTATGATTATAACCGCTTACATTTATACTACACCAACAAGAACAGGTTCCGATAAATGCAACTTCTATTCCTCTGAAGGTTGTCGCACACGTGATCTATTTCCAAATGATTTTTCAAGGGAATTAACTGATCAAGAGATTGAATCTCGTGTTGTTGTTAAGGATTTACTCAACTTTGTTCCTCCTCAAACTAACACACCTAAGGTTGCTTTTTTGTTCATGACTCCTGGTACATTGCCTTTTGAGAGACTCTGGCACTTGTTCTTTCAAGTACGTCATTCAATCTTATTTTCTCCTTTCTTTTAGAATTTGTTCTATTTTTGTTTTAGATTTATGTATGATTTTATTTAACAGTCTCATATTTTTTCACATTTCTCATGTTGCATTGTAAAAGAAAGTGTTGCAATTAACTAATATTGTTTAGTCATATTCTAATTTCAATTTTTTTTGTAATTTGTGATGTATGTTGCCTCAAAAAGAAAGTTTGTGATGTATGTAGTTAAGAGTCTCGCATTGGATGAGATAAGACCTGATCATGGTTTTATAAATGAATGCAATCCTCACCTTACAAACCGGTTTTGTAAGGTTGAGTTAAGTCCAACCGAATTTTTAAGATGGTATCTCAGTCTATCCAAAACTCGTTGGGCTACCTCTTATCTCACCTTTTAAGATGGTATTACTATTAATTGATGTCGTATGAAAATCAAATTCATAGCACATACTTGGATATACAACTTTAATATCCAAGTAAGGAGTAAGGTGGATGAAATGAATGAGTGCCTTTTTTTCCTACTAAAACAACCTGAAATGAATAAATGCTTAAGGTCTTTTTAATGAAAAACTCAACTGCGTGGTTGCAAGTCTTTCATTTGTTGAATACAACTGAAAGTTAAAGTTCCAACAAAATGTAAACTCGATGTCCTGGAAATGAAAATGATACAACGATTAGTGGTGGTTATAGAAGATACAATAGGACTAAAAATAAATCCATTTGAGACAAAGTCGATGGAGGACAGTTCAGTGACCGGACGTGGAGGGGAGCCAAGAAGAATCATAGTCCTAGTCATTACCAGAGATTTAGAGTTAAATAGTTTATCAATGCACTTAATTCACGATAGGGCATTATCACGGTTTTTAAACCATGCTGTGACTCTGCCTATTAAGAAAAGACTTTTGTTATTGTTGTCCTAGGATTTAGCATATGTAGATATAATCTTACATCATGGCAATCAAGTTTAGTTCTTAATATGAGCAAGTGCACGGGCAATGTCTGAAATTGTGAGAATTTATGTTAGGGAGCTTGCCTATCTGTGCAGAAAACAATCTTGGAGAATGCAAAGTTATTCTTATCTTTTGTTTTTCAATCACGACTGTAAATATTTATTTCCAAGTGATGACTCAAAAATATATTTGGAATACAGACAGAACAGAATAGAGCAGCCCATAAAGTTATGTTCTCTTCGGTTCCAACTAAAAAAGGCGAAACCAAAATGTATCATCTTTCCTAACTCTCTCTTGTATTATTCTACTCTTATTATGCATCAAACATAAAACCAAAAGTCATATCTTATGTCCCTTCATTTTCTAACCTAATATTAACTGGAATGAGTAGCATTATCCGCTAGGAAAACTTTAATTTTATCTTTTGTTTCATGTAATTTCTTATCTTAACCAAAATTACAGGACATGTTTTTACAGATTTTAACTCACCAATGTGACTATTGGGACATTTAGCACGAAGCATGTGATTATGTTTTCTATGTTGCCATTTTTTCTAACAACTAGGATTTGCTCTCTTCTTGCGCGGATGTCCCTGCCCAATTTTTGAATTCATTTTTCACCAATATTATTGTTTATAAAGCCTTGAGGGACTTAAGTTGGCCAACGTGTTTATAAAATCAAAAAAAGAAAAAGAAATCCTTCTACCGCTCCCTTTATCATCACAGAGCAAGTTTGATGGTATTTAGCATCAAAGAAAGGAATTTATTAACAAAACATACTTTTTTCAACAAGCGAAGATTGTATCTAAAAAGAGAAATGATATTTGAACAACCATTTTATTACAACTTTTGTGACAATTTTATCTCTCATGTTCACATTGTGTTTTTACTTTCCTTCTCTATTGTTTTGGTTTTTATGTCAATACTCATATTTATTTGTATATTTTGGTTGTCCCACAAGTTGTCAACAAATATGGTTGTTCAAATAACACTCATCTAAAAATTTGTGACTAAGAATGCTTTCAATGTAACTGTGTGTGAAAATTGTACAAAGAATTTATGCAAAAGTTGTGTAACCACTAACGATTACTTGTGAAGATGGATTTATTCAAGAGCCAAATTTATGCAACAGAAATTTAGTTCCTTCCTATTTGATCTTTATTACTTATAACAAAGTGCAGGGGCATGATGGCAGATTTTCAATTTATGTACATGCATCCAGGGAAAAACCAGTACATGTCAGCAGATACTTTGTTGGTCGAGAAATTCACAGTGAACCGGTATGTATGGTGCGTATGATATTTTTAGGTACACCATAATTAATATAATACTAATCAGTCTAAATTTTCATAAAGGTGAGTTGGGGGAGTTTTGCAATGATTGAAGCAGAAAGAAGGCTTCTGGCAAACGCACTTTTAGACCCTGATAACCAACATTTTGTCTTGCTATCTGAAAGGTAATTTTCTTATCAGATTTCTCTTTAGTGTAAACTCATAATTGGTTTGGGGATTTGATCTAGTCAGTGACATCTTATATTTTGTTTCAGTTGTATACCTATACGTCACTTTGAATTCGTGTACAACTACTTAGTGTTTACAAATGTCAGCTTCATTGAATGGTAAGACATTATTTTACATTCAAAGAACTAATGCTAATTGGTTCATGAAAATTTTAAACCCTTTTCCTTGCTCCATATTTGTTAGATGGAAATTCTGACTAAATTCTTCTTCTTCTTTCACCTTTCCAATTATCCACTGAAAAAAAAAGCTTTGTTGATCCTGGCCCTCATGGTAACGGCCGATATATAGAGCATATGTTGCCTGAAGTAGAAATGAAGGATTTTCGAAAGGGTTCGCAGGTATGATTTATGTACTAGAAATTTTTAGTGTGATCTTAACTGAGAGCAAGTCTTGACAAACTTGACCACAAATGCATATAGGAAAATAATTATTAGAATATTAATCTTACAGTGAATTTTAAATAGGTGGATTTAGACCGACCTTCTGCGGTGGATGTGATTCAAAAACCTGAAAGGGTATGTTACTGTGTTTTAAAAACCCAAAAGGGTCTGGTTCTTTAAACCCGAAAGGGTCAAGTTTCTTCAACCCGAAAGGGTCAGGTTACCAACTTGTTGTGTTCGGTGGTTCTTGTCTACCTACACGCTCGTTCTGATGCTCGAAAGAGCTTAACGCTTGCTGCTTTGTTCAGGGAGCTGGCACTTGGATTTGTTACCGTGTTGACGGTCGATCCATTCGCCATGTTTAAACCCTCTTTGTTGCTTGCACATTTTCACTTTCATTTTTTTTTTTGTAACTTGGTTTCGCGCCCGTACGCGGGTTCGCTAGGTTGCGCATGTGATTAGTGAATTTGTGTTCGTATAGATTAGGGTGGGTCCGCTTGGTTTGTTTTAACACGATG
>Ga0099826_10004160_pt1 | contig 10071 bp, 8 predicted proteins | sample Mtrugardesep15_FD_76830 | JGI IMG/M metagenome (GOLD analysis project Ga0099826, IMG submission 76830) | Root nodule microbial communities of legume samples collected from California, USA - M. trunc garden sep15 | ecosystem: Host-associated > Plants > Roots > Nodule | place: USA: California...
CTTAACATATTATGTTACGTTACTTATAAATGTTAATCCGTCTCGCTATACTTAACCTAATTTTAAATTAATTTTTCCCCCACACTTTTGCATTTAATGTTTATCTAAAGTAAAATAAAATTATGTTCCTAATTATATGCTATTTTTTTTTAAAATCTCTTACTTATAAATGTTAACCCGTCTCGCTATACTTAACCTAATTTTAACCTAATTTTTCTCTCCACACTTTTGCATTTAATGTTTATCTAAAGCAAAATAAAATTATGTTCCTAATTATATGCTGTTTTTTTGGAAAGGAATAATCGTTAACCCGTCTCGCTATACTTAACTTAATCTCTTACTTATAAATGATAACCCGTCTTGCTATACTTAACCTATTATGTTACGTTACGGTATCAAGGACGATGTCATGGAAAATTATGTTATGTTATACTCGTCTATGCTTCTTAATATTATAAAATATTATATGACAATCATAACATTCATCTAAACTATTTTGCTACCTATTACCGTCAAAGGGTTGTGTTAACCAGTGCCCGGGGCACTAGCTAAGAAAGCTAAAAATAAAAATAAATTATTAAAGAAAACAACTTTTTAACTTTTTTAAAGTGGAACATTCCACTTTTCATCATTTTCCAATGTAAAGTTTTCATATTAATCTCCTTAACTAGTGCCCGGGGGCACTAGTTAATATTTCCCACCATCAAATATTACTTTCCATACGACCCATGCGTTAGAATGAAAGTGAAAAATTGTAACATAAAATACTAACTAACATGGGTCGATGGTCTATAAGAAAAAAATAGTAGCATAGTACATGACTCTTCTATGTTAGAATGAAAGTGAAAAATCTTGACAAAAAACGAATGAAAGTGAAAAGAAAAATATTTTAATTAGTATATATTATCAATATGTATTTATTTTATACATACGTCAAATAATGTGTGGTTACATTAATCGGTAAATATGAAAACATATAAATTATCATATTTATCAATTAATGTTATAATAACTTATTAAATCCATGTGTAAAATAATTTTATTAGATAATAAGTAAAGATGAAGCTAGCAAGCATTGTTTTATGGTGGGAAACGGAGGAACGTGTAGTTTAAGGTAACGGAGACGACAAATGAAACGTGAAGTCAATGACCGTTAAGTGCCATGTGTTTGTTTGTTGTCTGTTTCAAAGCATGAAACAAGATTGGTTCAAGTTACCCCAGCACAAGGCACAACACGAATCATACTTACTTCATTTTTATTTTTAATTAATATTCCCTTCATTTTCAACCATTCTTTTCTTTTTCTTTTTGTCATTTTCATTTTGTTTTTAACATTGACACCTAATCCTCTCATGATGCCGTAATATGCTATTTTAGTGGGGTCCCACTTTCTTGAATTCATGAATGAAACTTACTCTAGCCGTTAATTTCACCTTACAAGTTATGTAATTTTTGTTGATTAATTAATTCTATGTATTGAAAACATATTTTGTCTTTTTTCGATCTCATTGTTGATACAACCTCTCTTTAGATCTCATTGTTGATACTAATCTCGTATACCGTCATATATTTGAATTTTGGAAATATTATTTTAGAAAAACTTTAGTATTTATTTATTTATTTTTGACATGTAGAAAGCCTTTAGCTATCAACTAGTATGAAGTATGAACATGTAGGAGTAGTTGCTACTCGACTTTAGTATTTATTGCAAACTATCAACTAGGTTGGTAATTCGTTTAACTTTGTATGAAATTTTTCATTAATCATATTGTAGATATGAGATATTAGTAATGAACTTTATCAATGACAAATATCCATCAAAGAATTATGTTAACCGCTTCTAGTTCACGGTCTTAATTTTTCACATCAAAATAATCTTTCTTTGTCATATTTTTTTTTTTTGAGGGAATATTTCTTTGTCATATTTGTTTGTCATGTTTAGTATTTTTTAGGAAATCAAATTGATTGTAGCAAATGCTATCATTTGTTACACAAATCGCTCATATGAATAAGATGCCACTAAAATCACTGAAGTCTGAATAGGATTGTTCCTCATTAGGGGACTTGGCTTATGTTTCTAGTAAGAATGAGATCATATATATATATATATATATATAAACCTTGAAGAGAATATTCTCCTAGATGCTTGACGCAGAGTTTTGAGAGTCTCTTTGCTGTTCACCACATCTTTTTTCTCGATCTTAAAGAATTGGAGAAGTTAATCATAAAATATGCAATCAAATAAGTTGAGTATTATGATTACAATTTTTTTATTACTAAAAATAAAAATATGGAATCGATGAACACAACTTGACAAATGATGTACAAAACAACAAAGTTTGACAATGTTTATAACATTACTCTAGTCTAATCGAGGTTAGTCTTGAATGTTACGGACAAAAGAAGATGAAGACTAATGAAGCATAAATAATGTAGTGCTTTGTGAGGGGATCATTTTGACATTTTTATTTTTCTTCATAATATAACTTTTTTATTTAGAAGAATTGAAAAATTATATTGGACAAGGATTTGGTTAAATTCTCCAAATCGATTCTAAGTTGGTTATAATACTCTAAATATTAAAAATATATTAATCATAAATATTTATTTATTATTCTCTACAAACAAAATCAACCATTCTCTAAAAAAGTTGGAAGATTTTTCTATGTACACCTCTACTCTTACCCCCACAAAACTCTCCATTCTCATCTCCACCAAACTCCCAGTCCCAAACAGACCATAACAATATCATAGTGAGATCAAAGAACAACTAGCACACTGATTTAGAGTCGTTGACATTAGACAATCTTTCTCGTTTGGTCCAAACATAACGGTACGATAAGATACAATTACGTAGATACACATTTTTTAAAATTCAGGAAACACTACAATATACTCGTGTCTGAACGGGCATGGTTTACCTCCTGAACAACGAGTGTGTGGTCAAGTATTGATGCTCAAGTAAGTGCTAACAACTAACAAAGTAAGTAAGTGAGGTATGTAATGTGTGGTCATACCTGGGGTGATGGGACTATTTATAGTGGTGTATCTGGAGATACGCTCCTTATTGTTGTTATCGTTTCTCCTCCAATTTAGTGTAGTTTGTTATGGGATATTCATGTTTCTTTAGAGTAATTGAATAAAAGATAGGAATATGCGGCTATCTGATTCAAACGAGGTTCATGTAAATAGAAACGACCTAGTAGTTATCTAGAAGTTGGTTATACTTTTAATGTAGCGGAGCCCATTGCGATATGTTTATTTCTGAGGTAGAAATGAGGTGGTTCTTGAGGTGTCGTAAAAGGTTCTTATCTTGTGTTGCAAGTTGTTATGAGATACGATGTATTTTGAGGTGGTGCAAGAGGTAGGATGATGTGTTGCATTATATTGTGAGACGAGGAGGCCACGTCGGTGAACTTGGGTGTGGTTCATTTATTGGGCCTTCGTACCATATTTTTAATGACCTTTGCTATTTTCATCATCTGGAATCTCAATCCCAAAGGGATTGGGTGTGTTTGGTTGTAGTTACTACATCTGATAACCCATCATGATATTGAGTTTATGTACTACTTTGATATATTGAGTTATAGGGAGATCATGAATTGTCGGGGTAATCCATCTTGTAGGAATAGCTATTTCAGTAAGTATTGCAGAGCCATTATTTTTATTTTCTAAATTGAATATGTTTGTTGCTAATAATTTTTTACGCCTTTCTTGATATGCAGATTCCTCGACCCTTAAGATGAAGAGATCTAACCTATAAATTAAGTGGTCCTAATTTTTTAGACTCACTTCATGTTCGTAGTTCCTATCCACAATGGATGAATCTTCAAAGAAAACCACATACCTAAGTCAGATACCGAACATATGAAGAAGTGGTGGGGCTGCCGAGGTGGTTTGAAGTTAGGAGATCCCATTATAGATGATTAGGAAATGTATTTTCCCAAGTTCACTGATGGCGGATAATTCTATTCCAAGTCAGCTGGAATGCTACCAACAACTACAATGAGTTAATTAATCACTTGAAGTAGAAGTATAACGAGGAGAGAATGAATAAAGTCAGGGATGCCGAAATTTTCTTGGCATCTTCTTTGTATCTATTCAAGTCCAATTTTGAAAATATGAAAAATAAAAAGTCCACATGTGAGAAGTCCATCAAGGATCTTCGGAAATAGTTGGAGTCTGAGACCAAACTTCACAAAGGCACTCAAAAAATTGCCTCAAACACTAGAATTCAGATCAAGGGTTTAAATCTCCAAGTGAAGGGTTTGGAGTCCGAGGTGGAGAAGCTCAAGAGTTATGATGTCTCCCTGGAAAAAGATGCCCATGTGGCAAAAAGAAAATGATAGCTTACCTAGAGTAGTAAAAAATGATAGCTTACCTAGAGTATTGAAATCATGAATTCAATATGAAATCTACTATTGAATTTGTTTTAGGTTTTTGTGCAGCTATTGAGTAGGCTAGAATGATAGTGTTTGGAGAGTGTTTGGACAAGGCGCAAATACACCAAAGTTGTACGAGGTGGAGAGACCATAAGTGATAATTGTAGTTGCTCCTTGGATCATACCATTCATCTTCATCGGGCTTATCCTATAAGGTGATTGATTCGAATCAATTTTATAAAAGGGAGAAAAGATTCGAAACATTCATCCCCGTGAGTTGTTTGTAAGGTTGTTGATTCGAATCAAATTCTTGCTGATTCAAACGAATCTTTATCTAGAAATCACTTATTTGAATCAATGTTCATAGAAATCGAATCAATCTTCATAACATCTCATATTTCAGAAGTTACACTAATAATTCAAATCATATTTTTTTTTATTTGAGTCAAAGGTTTTTTTTTTAGTTAAATTTTTAGCCCAACATGTTCACCTATATATAGTCTCATCCTCTCTTTCTATCATTCATTGAAACAAATTGCAAAAACACTTTAAAGTCTTCTCTCTCTTTTTTCTACAACCTTCTTTAGATTAAATACTTTTTCTAAGAACACTTGTAAAATTTGAGATCTATATTATTCGGGTGCTACCAGATAATTGCAAGTTGGGTTTCATTGAAGGATCTTGGTGGAGCATCAAGGAACTACAACAAAAGGAGGTACTTTTCACCTACAAAGACAATTATGGGGGTTGTTTCTCAAACAATAAAGGTTGAAGGGGAACGAAACGAGGTCATAGCAAATAAGATTTTTTGTGCAAGAATATCGAAGGATTGCATGCTAGCTTGATTCGAAGACCTTGGGATTCATCCAACTCCAATGAGCCTAACGATTTAAGGCATTGAATTGGTTAATATATTATAGAAGATTTAGGATCATGGTGATTCATAAATTAAAGGAACCTTGTAATTAACTCTTGTAAGTATTTTCAACATTCTAGTGGAAGTCCATATAAGAGACATTTTCTTATACGAAGAAAGAATGTACCCTTGGCAAGGACGATAAAGGAACCTCTATAAATTAAGTGTTATCTTTTTCCCTTACGCTTTAATTCTGCAAATTTATTTTGATATATGATGTTGATGTATTAGGTTAATTGCTATATGCTTTATGATTGAATAATTTCTAAAACCTAGTTGTCAAGAACATTGTTGATCTATCAAATCAATCACCTTTCTTATTAGAGATTAAGTTGTTGATAATCTCATCACATTCACATATATCAAAGTTGTTTAGTTTCTTATGATGGTGATCTTTTTTTGAAGGTTAGGTTTGGTTTGAAATATTTATTGGTTTTGTGGATTATAGTGTGTATTAATAATTTATTGATAAATTTCAATTTAACTATGAATTTCTCGTTCCAACTTGAATTGTTATTGTGTCATTTCTTATTCTATTATCATTGAAGCTATTATGTAGTCCAATATAGTCATTTTGATTTCAAAAGATGTATTATAAAACTACTCTCCCGAACAATGTTTTTAAACATGGATAATCTATTCACCCTACTTTAGTTTATTGTTATCGGCCAACAATAATAACGAAACTGATGATGACGAGGAAGGGAAGGAGCCCAAAGGGAAATGTGTTGGAACAAAATTGGTTTTTGTACAATTCCTCTATAGTTTTGATGATAACAAAGTATTGGAGAACAATTGGACGTGTTAATATATGTTCAAGTCTGCATGACCATAAATTAAAATTTAACAAGGTCTGAACATGTATAAGAGCATCATAAGCACAAAAGAAGCTAAAAGACTATGGTAGAAGATCTTAAGAAAGGTCAACAAGAAGTCAACACCTTGGATCAAAAGAAAGGAAGTCACTTAGAAGCTGAAGATCTGAATCAGACTCTGAAGACCATCAGACTTTGAAGACCTCCAGAATCTAAAGAACAGAAGACCTAGAGGGATCTATAATCCATGTCAGATTTGTCCTCTTTTGTAGATGTCTCTATCTAGACTCTGATAGTACAGTTTGTCTTCTTCTTATCACGTGTAGAAACAAATAAAAAACTTAAAGGACATTAAGAATGAACAGATAATTCTAGTTTTAGCAAAGGAATTTCGAATGTCTAATCAATGACATTATCCATACCAAGTAACGGCCCACCGTCCTTGATTTGAAGCTTCTCAATGTCCTTGATTTCTGTCAAATCAAAAAGTGCATAAAACACTTAATAATTTCTTATCAAAGTTTGTAACTTAGAATTTCTAAGTTTAAGAGTATGTTCTGTTATGTATTATTTACACCTTTGGTTGTATATCAAGTGTAAGAACAAATATTTTATTTGTATGCTTTAAAAGTCTCTTGCAGTTGTGATTGAGTATTTGGAAGTCTCTTGTTTGTGTGCTTGAACATTGAAGTCTTTTGGTTTTGTCTTTGAGCAATTGTAATCTTGTGTGATTATAGTGGAAATCCCTTGAAAGTGCATGAAGACTGGACTACTCATGGATGGTTGGAGGAACCAATATAATTTTTTGTGTCTGATCTCTCTCTCTCTCTCTCTCTCTCTCTCTCTCTCTCTCTCTCTCTCTTATCTTTGTGTTTACCTTACTCCACTGCAAACAGTTTATGAGTACTCCTCAGGTTCTGAACCTGACTTAGACTCTGAACTCATTCAGACTCTGACCAGTGCAAACACTTAGAAAAATCATGAAAAATAAAACACATTTCAACCACCCTTCTTATGTTTTTCTCACCTTCAAAATGATGACGATAAAGGAAAATTTGTGGATATGAATTTTGATGTGGCTCAGTGAGATGAGGTGTCTACTAAGCAGGTTCTTATATTCGTAACTATAATTGAGAAAACAAATCAAAGTGCTCATCATTTCTTTTATTACTATTATTTTCTAGATAATTTGTAAATATACGAATCTTTTAGATTTGAAGACAAATTTATTCTCATTCAACATGTGACTGACATGATAAAAGGTGATTTTGTCAACAAAAAAAGAAGATAAAAGGTGATGTATCTTTATCATCTAATCTTTCAAAAGAGAACATGTTTTCATTAACTCGTGAGTTTTAAATTCTCAAGGCTTTTGATGTTAAATGTCACCCTCATTCTCGTGAGTTTTACTCTTTGTTCTCTTTATCGGGTTTTTATCCTTTGGAGTTTATTGATAAGGATTTTAATGAGGTAATTGTGGTTCGTCATGAAATTGTACAATTAAGTATTGACCTAGTCCTCCCAAGTCTTTTTATCCTTATCTATTTAATAATACTTATTGAGGTGTTGGAAATGACAAATAGTGGTTGTGGGATGCTAACATAGTTTGAATGTCATCTCCACCATGTGATGCCTTTGCACTCGAATTTTGTTCTTTACTTAAAATTAGAGTATCATTAAATAATAAAATAATCCAACACATAGTTCATTATAACCTTAATTAATTATACAATAAATCGAACAACAACGACAACAATCTAGCCCTATCCTATCAAGTGGGGTCGGCAACATCGATCAAATTACGCCATAATGTTCTATATCATGAATCATATTTGAATCCAACTCATTAACCTCTAAATCTTTCCTAATAGTTTCCCTTATATTTTTTCTAGGTCTTCTTCTACGTCTTATGATATGACTCTCTTCCATCCGATCTACTCTTCGTACTACAACATCTACATGCCCAAACAACCTAGACCTATTTTCTACTATAAGTGCTACCCCAACTTTGTCTTTAATTGTGTCATCCTAATCATATCCCTTCTAGCATGACCACTCATCTAAGACAACATCCTCATCTCTGCTATTCTTACTTACTTCTCGTGTTGGTTCTTAACCGCTCAAAACTTCGTACCATACATCATCGTTGGTCTGACTTCTGCCTGACAGGATTTTCCTTTCGTGGTACTTTTTTATTGTATAAAACACCAAAGTCTCTCCTTCATTTCAACCACCAACTTGAATACAATGATTTATATCTGTTTCTATTTCTCCGTCATTTTATATTATGGATCTACGATATTTAAACCATGTAATTTGAGATATAATATGATCTTCAACTTTTACTTAATGATAAAATAAGTTAGTTTAGGAGATGATTTGAAATATGGAAGCCCTCACAATGATTACTTTTTTGAAGAACCCTCACAATGATTATTGTGATAGGTTTGTTCAATTGATGCTCTCTATAGTTTTTATAAAGGGGCATGCTGTTTATTATCCAAACCCCACCACCACCCTTCTAACCAGGAATGCTTTTATCAACTTTATAGAATAGAGTAGAGACAACTAAGCTTTAAATCTTAGTTTAATTACCGTGCAATAAGCTTGCACTTTGGTTGCAAATGTGTGTGTACGTGTAAGAAAAAGAGACAGTACTATGATTGGTGGGGGATTTTGTTATTAATTTTTTGTGCATACACCATGTGGAAACCAACAAGGTTTGGTTTGTTATTCATTGGCTATCCTTGGCCTGCACTAATAAAACATTTCATTTGAGTTTAAATTATATTTTATATAAATTTAACTTTTTTTTTCTTTCAATAGTGTAGTATCTTTAACACTAGCTTGTCTTTTATTAATTCAATCGATGAATGATAATCAAGTTAAATGATGAACTCAAATAATTTCAACTAAAAAGGTTTTGAATTTGATCTTATTGACAGTATTTTATTGATCAATTCTCTATTACATACTTTTGTTAAAGTTTTTGTCATATAACCGTTGAATGCACATCATCCATCATTATAAATTATCATCTAATTAATTAGAAACATATAGTTAATTCATTATATTTTAGTGTACAATGTAAATGTCATAGAATGAGACTATCTCTAAATATCCATTGATTTACCACCGAGTCTAGCACAAATTATTGATGTATAATGTGTGATTGTTGTAAACTTCTGATTATGGAGTTGATCTCTATTGATGAAAAAAATTTCATTTTAGAATATCATTTCGTCCGAATATTTATTTTGTTACATGACTTTAATTTTTGAAATGAAGGAAATACTAATTGATTTTTAAAGTTAATTTATTATTTGAAGGGTAACTTATTTTATATGTTTTCATTAAATAATCTAAATATAAGGAAATGCTCGTTTTTTTTTTTCTGACAAATGGGAAATGCGGTTTTTTTTTTGTTGTTGTGAAAATTAAAATATTATTTTGAAAAGGAAATCACACTAAAATGGTTCTATATATAATTAGCAACTTGGGCATGATTACTAAACTATTATATTTTTTAGGTGAAAGGTACAATTTGACATAATAATTTATATGATTATTATAGTTGTATGCCTTTATTTTCAAAGCCTTCATATTAAATAAGAAGTGTGGATGGGGAACTTGGGATCCATGTATGAGGACAATCATGGGAAAATGGGAAGAAATTTTTTAGGTTATGGATGGTGGAGGGTACCCGTCCATTGATTCTATGCTTACATATGTTTGGTCACAAGAAAAAAATATAGAAGCTAAGTGGAGGATTTGGTCCCCCAACTCCAAGTTGTCCCCTTGACTTTACTTTTGACCATATTTTAGCATCTTCACTTCTTTGTCATCCTTTTGTATCTTGCTTGGTCTCTTTCTAAACGTAAAAAAGATTGAATGCAAAAATAAGTATGGATTTTTTTTTTTTTTAAACTATAAAATTTTATATTATAAATATTAGAAA
>Ga0099826_10004161_pt1 | contig 10070 bp, 5 predicted proteins | sample Mtrugardesep15_FD_76830 | JGI IMG/M metagenome (GOLD analysis project Ga0099826, IMG submission 76830) | Root nodule microbial communities of legume samples collected from California, USA - M. trunc garden sep15 | ecosystem: Host-associated > Plants > Roots > Nodule | place: USA: California...
ACTTATCCAAATTTGTAATTGATTATGGAAACACATTCTTATCCGGTTTTTACTATGGGCCACAAGGGTGTGCTACACTAATATGAGCCGGAGAGTGTTTTGCGCAGCACATAGAATTGATTTGATCATGCTACACTACTTGTAATAAACTATTAATTGATTATTTTTGTAACAAAAGAAAAACTATTGATGACTATTGATATTCATAAAGCAATTATGCTAAAATATTTGTTATTCTAAAAGATGATAATTATTGGCTGCTTTTTATATCTTACACCTCATTGATTACATGCATCCCCTCTAAGTTCTTATTGAAATTTTTTATTTTAAGGGAGTCACGTCCCACTTACATAATCCTTGATATATTTCAGTGAGTTTGGTGGAGTAAGTAAAAATGAAAATAAACCTTAGGTCTTATATTAGTTAAATTAATGATATTAATAAATAATTCTTTAGTCACTTTTAAGCACTTTCACTAAACTAAGCTTAATGACTCAGATGTTCACTTATAAACTGATTCGGGAATATTTGGGATAGGAATTATAATTAACTTGAATTTGACCGTAAAATTGAAAGATGCAAATTATTTTAGATACAGAATTAATTTAAAGGCACGAGACCAATCAATCTGGAAATAGGGTCTTTTGTTAGCTTATGTTTGTATTTGTTTGAGCTGAGTACATAATTATTGATACTGAGTCACTGATAACACTCACTCTCACTGATGTGGAGATGGCGTGTCAATCTATTATATTGAAGATAGAAATAATATCATTATCTAGTTTAGACTGTCAAGTGACATTATATTTAATTTTTAATTCAAATTGAGAGAGGTAAGGATAGGAACAATACGTGACTCTGCCTTTGACCACCACTCCTTCCATGATTATTCATATTGTTTTGCTTTTTTTCTTTTACCAACAATAACTCGTACCAAAAAAATAACTCATAATTTTGGCACATTAGTTAAACCATGTGCGACACAATAAATGTAATATATGATGGACTCAAATTATGACGAGTATACAATTTTGACATCTTCGTTAAATTTGGGCAATACAATTTACTTGTCTTTTGATAAAACTTATTTTAAACATTTGAAAAATATCGTAATAGTGATCTACATCAAAATATAATATTAACAAATTTAGATTGATTATTAGTCCTATCAACAACGATGTCTACCACTAACTTACAATCTAGCTTAATTTACATCTTTGATAGTCCCAATTGATCAAGCCAAAAGATCTCACCCGAGCTGAAAGACCTCGAAGGTAATAGGATTCACTTCATCCACCCACACTTTGTTGTTGCGTGGTCGCCACATACACCACAACATCATGACAATATCGTGACTAGTGATATTGTTTAGGAAAAAATACAAAATTTACTCTCTTTTTTCTTAACAAGTGTTATATGGATACAATTAGCATGACCTTTTTTTTTGTGATCCAAGTGTCAAATCTGCGCCAAACTACATATGTTTATATCTCAAATTGGATACAAAACTCTCTCTAAAAGTGATTGAAGACTACTACATTTTAAGTATTGAAATCGAATCAAAGACCGGTTGTTAAGTTGGAAGAGATATCTTACCATTTCAATCAACCTTACTTAGAATCAAGATAATTTTGTCGATTTCTTTTCATGTTTTCCTAGTCATGAGATCTTAGCATCTCTTCCTTCAAACAACGTGAGCCATTGTGGGAAATCGACGCATTCTATGAGAATGCCACTTTCCAAACTACCATATCGTTATATGAATCAGATGGACATGGTTTATAGGCTAAATCTCTAAATCTTGTTTATGGAAAGATCTTGCTTGCTAAATATCTAAATCTTCTTTGTGGAAAGATCTTGCTTTTCAAATAGAATTATAGTGTGGTTGTTAGAACCTGGTTGGCCAAGTTAGATTGACTTAAGCACAACAAGATCTAACAATCATTTATTGATGTTATCTATGAATGAACGAAAGTTGAAAATGATAATGAGAAGATTGAAAGATCTTAATTCACTAAAATCTTAGGCAACCTACCGATAAATGAGAATGAAGGTAAGTTGTTGGAAATATAAGGTTAAACAAAATGTTTGAAACATGAGAATAGCCAAAGAATTTTTTGGGATGTACAAATGGGTATTCGAGCTTAGTGATCATTATCAATAAGGTTAGCCATGGGAATAAGTAATCTTGTTAGTGAGGCAATTCTTTCTTACTAGAGTTAGAAAACGGTAGTGAATATCTTATCCTTAAACATGCGTTTTCGAGGTAAAAGGAAGGAATAAGATTTGGATTGTTCCTTACAACAATGAACTTCGATGATTCTGATACACTTTCCATCATTACATATTTTCAAAACAAACGTCAAATCATTTTCCAATCATCTTGCATCCTTTATGAAAATACAAAAAATATTTTATTTATTTGCACACTTAGGAGAATAAAAAGACTACCTTGATATTCACAAATATCTATAGGGTCTATAATTTACTACAACATAAAAACCGTGCACTTATGGTGATATCGATTATATAAAATAAAAGTTAGGCGGGTTAACATGTCAACCTGTAAATTTGTGAATTTAAGTCGTATAATTCACGCTCCAAACGGTTCAACCCACACGGGCCAAAATAGAAATTGACCGAATTAAATTGAAATTATTATGTTTTAACAAAAAAATGGGAATCAAATTATATATGAAACAATTGATTGACTTAATGAAAATGAAAAGATTCAGATAACAACACAACAATATTTTTAAGTGTTTGTTTTGAATTAAAAAAAGTTAAATCAATATTTTCAAGATACAATTGAGATACCGGGTCATGATAAGCAAGCAAATAAGCTATATCTCTACCTTCTATCACTACGATCGAAACCTGGTCCTTATTGTCAACTCAGTTTGTCACCCTCAACGTGGAAATCCTTTTTTCTTTTTTAAATTAATGGATTGGACAGTTAAAATTAAAAATGGTTTGTTTTTTCTTCTTTCTTTCTTCTGGTTCACCAGATTCATGGTTATGGTTCAGGTGAATGAGTTTTTATGCATATCCATAAACATGATGGAGATTAACTCTTAAAGTTACAAGACACCTAAATCATTCTTATTTGAGTTGTTTCATGTTTATCATTGTTTCTTTGAAACATAAAAAGTTCATAAGTAAAGTTGGTGTAAATTAACAAAATGGATGTAAATTAACAAATATTCTTTAATAAAGTTATAAAACTAGCCCTCATTGTTAGTTTTTAGCAATAGAGATGATTGATTTTTGTTCAAATAATACGATGCATATTTGCTAGCTTACTTTTTTGAGTTTTTACGTAGGTGTAAATTAACAAAATTCACCCACATAAATATATATATAGAGACACACTATTGTATTTTCACAATGTTGTTTGTGTTACATACATAATATTATGTTAGTCTTATATGTATAATATTTATTAAAAGATATAACTAATAAATCGTAAAAGAAAAATAAATTACTCATTTTATAACCCTTAATTTATTAAATAAACCATCACATCTACCTCAAATATAAAATAAATAAATTCTAACTATTTAAGTTGAAAAATACCTCTAAAAAAAGTTGAAAAAATTATCACGAGTGTGCGTTTAGAATGAAAATGATGAGCATATGCAGGAAAACAAAATTATTGCCTTCTAAATTTATAAAATTGATTAAAATATATAATTTTATCAAATAATTTTTTTTTGAAGGATCGAATAATTATTTAAAATTTATGTATCAATTTATTATTTAAAAATGAATAAATTATCTATTAAATTTGACAAAAGTTGTGCTGAATTAAATATAATTTAAAATGAAATTTAATGAAGGAGAAGACTGAGAAACAAATAAATAGTTTTTTGACAAAAGAAACAAATAAATAATTTTTTTTTAGGAAAGAAACAAATAATTAGTTAGAATTAAGGATAAAACTTATGTCAATTTTTTTGTGTTTTTTTCATATGATTCTTAGCTCGAAATACATTTTTTGCGACTATAACAAACTTATGTGTTTTTCGTATGATTCATATCTCAAAACACATTTTTCGTGACAATAATAAAAAATTCATTTTATGTGAAGAACCATAGTCTTGTTTTTAAAATGAAAGATTTTTTAATAAAAATTAATTTCATGTGAAGAACCATCACATGTGATATATGTAACGAGGAGTCTACACTCAAATCTCGATGGCATCTGTTAAATAAACATTGTCAATGATTTTGTGGTAACTACGAACTAACCGCTACTGACAAGAAAAATGGAGGGATCAAGACCTACTTCATGGATGATGCACATAAACTTTTCGTACAATTACATCAATATCCTTTCGCATTGAATCAAAACCAATTGCAAGTTAAAAAAATATAAAAGTGTGGGTCAAATTTGAGTTCTTTAAAAACAACCGCCATTAAAATAAAAACTACTTTAATCAATAATAAATCTCTTAAATCCCCACCCATAAGTTTTTCTAGTCTCACCCCATATAATTTTAATTACACCTAAATTTACTTCTCATCTCATATAATTTTAGCTACACTCAAATTTACTTAGGAGTTTTACAATAATACCAAAATCGCCATCTCCATGTAAATTTCGAAGAACCATTTTTTCATGGTCATTTTGAATCTTCACACCCCTTTCACCCACAAACCACCATACATATGCAACTAATATCTATCAAGATTAAAGATTGAATCGACATTTTTTTTCATTGATTCGTACTTTATTCATAAAGGTTAGTGAATTTCATGAATTTATTTATTGAAGAGTCTCTATTTAGGTTTTGTTCGTTGTCGTGTTTTTATTTTGTTTTGTTCTGAGATATATGTGTGTGGGCGACATATAAGGTGGATGTGAATTTAGATTAAGTAAGGTAGGGTTATTTAAGATTGTGTAGCACTCACTACTTTGATGTTAGTGTAAATTTAGACTACGTATTAACTATTAAGGTAAATATAATTTAATCTTTCAAAAAAAATAGTAAACATAATTTAAGTTTACATTGGCATTATTACTCACTATGAGAGGTTATTGTAAATTCAGTGTACGTATGTACAACTTATGTAGATGACACATAAACTCCTTATTAATGTATACAAATAAACTAAGTTTACTTAATTTATGTAAACTTAGTTTACATTAACTACGTAAACATATTTTACATAGTTTGAAAAACTACTATCTTTCTCTCAATTTCATATTTTTCCACCTCATGTTTCAATCAATTTTACATTTTTTTTCCTCTCCAGTTAGTGGACCTTGAAGAAGAAGAAAGTGTTGTCGTTGTTAACAACGAAATGAAACTTAAAAATCCACAATTAGTAGATTCTACGGTTGTATTTACCATTGATAAAATGTTTGCTATTAAATAAGACACGTGAAATAGAAAGAGTCGAAAGAGATGAATGAGACGACGACGTTCAAAGAGAGATTGATGCGCGTGTTGTTTTTGGCTTTGACATAATTTAGGAGATGATTACGTGATTTGAGGATTATGAATACATGAACCGGTTTTCCTAAGACGTACGATGAAAGAGTTATGAATTAAATTAAAATTTCTATTTATATTTCAGTTAAAGAGTATATTGATCATTTTGAAATATAACTTAAATTTTTAAGATGTAAGTAATATGTATCCCCGTTAAATATGCTTTTACAACATTATAAATTAATTCAACCACTAATTTTATCAAATATTATAAATTCAATCTACTAATTTATTTGCTATGTCAACTAAAGTAATGATCTAGGTTCTTGTAAGAGAGGAGTCCACACCATTTCGTGTTCCATATATAAAGAGACTTGAGAGGGAAAAAGTACAGTCTTTCTGGCTTCTCTTCTCTTCTCTTCTCTGCCGAACTGAACCTAACCAAACTAACAGTTGAAACCTCTTCTCTCCGGCGATGGATTCAACTTCTTCTTCTTCTTCTTCTCCTGGTGCTTCTCAATTCCTCGCTGATCTTCCCCTCCGCGGCACCTTCACTTCCACCGCCATTTCATCCAATTCGGTACATTCCCCTTCTCGTTCAATCTCATTTTTTCGATCTTCCATTTCTATTGAATTTACTGTTCTAGGTTTTATGTGAAATCCCCTTTCATTTCACAGTTATTAATCACGTGTATGAAATTTTGTAACCCTAGCTTGCTAGTTGCTAATGTGTATGCGATTTTAGGTTTCATGTGTGAAGTTCCAAAATTTATTACTCTACTTCAAAGAGGGTTCAAGAAAGTTTGAAAATTTATTAGATTTCGTTTGTGAATTGTCAAATAATTTCCACCGATTGATCTATCCTGGTAATGGCATAGACAATTGAATAGATCAATAGAATGAGAATCCTTGTTTTTGTCTTGTAAACATTGTTTCTTTTGGAATGAATAGCTAATGATTCTTTTACTGATGCACATTCATGTTTATTTTATTTTATTTTATTTTAAGCTGTTAATTGAAGTAGTTGGCTTTAATGTTTTTATGAGGTTATATGAGAGAGTTTATGTTTGAATTTTATCCTCTGACTTTGCAGGATCGGATGCGGGTTTATGTATGCGATCATGAGACCACACCACCAGGTCTTCTTATTTATTATCTTATAAAGTCTCTAATAGTAGCTTTGGTGCTTTATATATTACCCTTCCCCCAAGTTGCGACTTTGGGGAAGAAACGAACAAAACTTTTTTCCGTTCTATCGTTGTGGAAAGTTTACCTAAAGTTTCATTATTGTCACCAAAGTTAGAAGAATGATTGTTTTTCTTTTCCGGCTCATAGGGAGCAATATATTTGACCATATTCAAATCATGTTAATATGAATGTTACTTATAGAAGCATGACTAATTGACCATTGACTGCAATTTTTTCAAGAAAATCACATTTGCACTTTGATACATTGCATTGAAGTTTAGTTAGTATTTATGTTGCTACAACATTTCACCCTATTTTATCGGTCTTAATCTGGATTAATGCAGGGTGATTCAGTATTCTTTACACTGTAAAATTTGTGTTACAAAACTTGTTTTGTCAAAGCTATCAAGCATTCTAAATCTTTATCTCCGTAGCTCCCCTAACTTGAAGGATTTAAAGATTCATTTTTTAAATGGATCAAGTTATTGAATATTTTGTTCTTGTGTTTTGTAGAAATTATGAAATTGTTTTTTTTTTACAGTGAAAGCTCCTTCCACCCACTTGGTCATAATGCCATGACATATATTTTTCTGAACTATCGTTTCATCCCATGAATTCTAGCTATAAGTAGATAATTGTTGTGAAGTGATTTTGACTCCACTTTTTTTATTTTTTATCGAATGGCTGATTTTGACTCCCTTGCTTATCCAGAAGGGCAACATATTAAGACAAACCAACAGAACATATTGATCAGAGCACTCAAATTGAAGAATGTATCTGACAGTTCAAAAAAGAGGTATTCCCACACCCCAACTTTTGTGGAAGAGTCAAGTGTATGATATAATTTGTTGGGTTTTTCACTAGTTTGTACTGCTTGGTAGTTTTTTAATGCAAAGTAGTTATGGCATGTCTCAAATTCATTTATGTCTATATTTTTATCTTGGTCTAGTTTTATTGATTTTGTCTCATCAAACTTTTTGTCAGAACTGCTGAAAAGGTTTTGGGAGCTTCAGCCAAGAAACTAAATAATCAAACTAACCCTCAACAAGGTGCGTTCAGATGATCTTTATGATGTATTAAGATTGGGTTCATACCTCTTTTTTGCTGGGGACAAGAGTAGTTATTTGTTTTTTTGAGATTGCTATTTCGCCTTCCTAATTCTTTAATGCGTCTAGCATCACTTGTCTCATGGTTCCTCTTGATGCTTTGATGTTTAAATGTGTCATTAATCTTATGTCTCTATTTTGCATATATGTCAATAAAAGAATTCAGCCAACCTTTTTTTCTCGAGTGTGGATTAAAAGATAAAAAATCATGTTTGGTAATGTGTATCCAGATTGCGCTCTCAAGATGCCTCTGTTTTTGGTATAAATTTTCTTATTAAATTAAATAGGGTTTCCATGTTTGATTGATTTATATGATCACAAGTCACTAGTTGAATCTAGAGTGAACCAAGAACAGTTGCATTTGGCATTAAGAATCTTTCCAAGGCCAATGAGCTTGTATCTAACTTAGCTAGGGGCGATTCTTTGAGACTTTAATCTAGTGATGATATTTTCCCTAGACCTGTAGTAAGATGGCTGGACATTTTTGACCACTTTTATTCTATAGTATTATCTCGGTATTTCTCATCTTGTTTGCTATGGTTTTTAAACATGCAGAGGGATCAAATGGTCAAACATCCAATAGGAACTTCCAGAGCTTGACTGTAGAGAGGCTTCGAGCTCTTTTGAGAGCTAAAGGTCTTCCAACCAAAGGAAAGAAGGCAAGTAGTATTACAGTTTAAACATTGAGACAGCATATGCATGAACACATATGGTTGATAATTCGCAAGTTGGTTGGTAGTTTTTTTTTGTTTACTTTTGTTTCATGCATGCACGCATATGGTTGATCATTCACGAGTTGGTTGGTGGTTTTTTTTGTTTACTTTTGTTTCATGATGGTTCATGTATATCATAAGAGAGAAATGATATTTCAACACAAATTTGACATCAATTTGGATGGTTCAAATATGCGGTTAATTACATTTAGTGGATGTTTGATGAATATAACAAGGTATCACAACTCATTAATCATCCATTAAACATAATTAACCATGATTTTCAGCATCATTAACCACGTGTTCAAATATACATTTATCTATTAACCATCCAAATTGTGTTCAAATATACACGTGAGAATTTTGGTTAATGACTTCAAAATCATAGTTTAGTTTTAAAAGATGAATTGCGGCACCTTTGTTATACTCGTTATTATCTACTGAATGTAATTAACCATATAACTGATCATCCAAATTGACGTCGAAATTTGATGTCAAATTTATGTGTAAAAATAAAACAATAAATTGATGTTGAAATTTGATGTCAAATTTATGTGTCAAAATAAAACAATTCATCGTAATGATATAATGCTTGTGAACTGGTTTATTATTTATCCATGGCGGATTATTGTCAATGTCTCTGCTCGTGCAACTTTTATACATATTTTCCATTCTAATTAGTGAAATAAAATGTGTAGGAGGAGCTTATTACTCGTCTAAAAGATGCTGATGGACAAGCATAGCATGGAGGGTGGAATTCCTGGTCATTCAGTGTCCAATGGAAGAGTAGTTTTTGTCCGAAGAAACACCAATGTAAGAGTAGTTAGTTTATATTCTTAATGAAACTTTGAATCTGGGACTGGAACTAATATACATATAAAGCTGGTGTAAACTGAGCAAAATTTGAATATTATCGTTTTGGCGTGGTTGTTTCATGAGTGTCAGTATTATGTATTTGTTTATGATAATTTTTTGTTATAAATTGAAGCCTTGATTTTAGTTCTTAATCATGAAAGGAAATGACTTCTCAAATGCTTTCAAGTCAAGTAGAATCACAGTGCAATCTTATTCAACATAATTCGACCAAAAACCAATTCAATTGTGGATAGAATTGAAGAATTAAGAACATTCAGTTGAAGAGGTACTGTTAGAAAGAGTTAAAATAGTCGCTGAAAAATGATTGAACGCATACTTCATGTCTGTCATAACTAGTAGTACCACAGTCCACAAGTAATATGGACATAATATGTGTTTATAAATATGCGGATAATGATGGAGCTAAACATTTTACCAAAAAAAAAAGAAAAGATGAAACTAAACCTCTTTTACATTTTCACTGGCATCCAGTATTTGTACAAAACAAGATATTTGTCAATATTATAATATTTGTCAATATTATTTATATTGTATATTTAATTGTATAATTTTTTTATTAACGTATCCCAACCGTATCGTATCTTAATTTTTGAAATTTTTCCGTATCGGTACAATATCGTATCCGTATCGTATCTTGTATATGAGCTTGACAATTGAGAAGCCTCCAAAATTTTATTTATCCCTTTTTAATGTGAGAGGCCTCCAAAACTTTATCCTTTCTAACAATATCATTTTTATTTTATTCATTC
>Ga0099826_10004162_pt1 | contig 10070 bp, 4 predicted proteins | sample Mtrugardesep15_FD_76830 | JGI IMG/M metagenome (GOLD analysis project Ga0099826, IMG submission 76830) | Root nodule microbial communities of legume samples collected from California, USA - M. trunc garden sep15 | ecosystem: Host-associated > Plants > Roots > Nodule | place: USA: California...
AAGCAAGGCATAGGTACCAGTACATACATCAGAGCTGCAGGTACAATGTTCCGACTATTAAAATTTTCCACTAAAAACAGGACTTCCAGTTTGAGCACAAAATACTAACTCACCTGATAACATGGGCCACCAATTGTTGTATATTGCACATGCCTGCCATATAAAAAAGAAAGCAAATGGAATACACTTTAACACTTGAAAGTGAATGTATTTTTAAAATAACAGAGAAAATTCATATATGCCACTATATATGAATTCATTATATAAAACCCTATTTGTAAATTCATATTTACAAATTAATTATTTCAAATAGACCATGTATCAACCATGTCATATAGAAAGAGCAAAAAATGTAAAACCCTATTTGAACATGTCTTGCTGCTTCTTTTTCCCTGTTCAATCCAAGTTTGAGTCATAAAGTTCTACCCTATCCTCTCCCAATGAGTTTTGGGTCTGACCTGAGACCTCCAAGTTTGAGTACTCACAGCTAAAAAATAAACTCCACCCGTTCAAAATATATAGCTCGGACAGATCAAGCTGATGCATTAACACATCTTTGCTAGTCGCTAGATTACTGTTCCTATTAGGTGTCTGTTAGAGACTGTTTCTCCCTCTAATTCACCAACAATTCTAGCAGCATTTTCTAGCATTTATTTTATGTTTATGTTAGTTTTATTATTTGAACTTTGAAGGCTCGAACCTGATGGTTGTGAGTCTTGTTAATAGTTATGATGTGAGTTGGTTTTTTCTTTTGTAATTTATTTTCGGCGATATCTTTGGCATGCGAGTGTAAAATGTTTATATTCTATCTGCCATAGGCCACAAAGCTAGCAATATCTATACGCCCTATTTTTGGGTAATCACCATAGTCCACCATCTACGATTAATAAAACAGACAGTGACCTTGGAGTTTGAGGGGTCTACCATCCACAGAAGGAACATTGCAGGGTACATGGAGTTTGAGGGCCCAAGTGAGGAAACAGGACACAAGGTGGTTCAGCTCAGTCATGCCTAAGTAAGCCCCAAGGTTTAGCAAGTTCATCATAGAGGTAGGAAGGAAATACTCCCAAGTTAGTTAGCAGCAGGAATGGGTCGTATAAGGGGATAGTGGTAGGAGTATGTAGTAATTTTTTGTGTGGAATTCTGTTATTTTTTACGGTTGTAAGCTAGGTAAGGTGCTTCTATCCTCTAAAGGAGCAGAGCTCTGTGAATGCACAGGGATATATTTCCTCTTAATATTCTCTTTACATTCCCGGGCAATTCATGGTCAGGCTTAGTGGGGCCTAAATTTGGGTGTGACAAAAAACTAGGTGTAGAAATGATCAATGTTGTCAATCATACCGCTTTTGCGGGCGATCATGGAATCGTGTAGCGGCAGCGAGGTCCACTGCGACGCGTTACGTGCCGCATTCAACCGTGTGCTGGTTGCAGCCGTGTATCATGACAAAATTGCAGCCCAATCACAGGCTTGTGTCTGCCTTTAGGGTTCACCTGCAAAATCTCTCAAATATCCCTTTTTTAAGAGTTCTGTTTAATTTTTTAAGGGTATATAGATCGTACAGTATTATTTTATTTGACCTATTTAATTATTTTTCGCAACAACGAATCTCTTCTGCGACTTTTCTCATTCATAATCGAAGCTCTATTTCTCCTACTTCTGTGTGCCAAGTGTGAATCCCGTGTTTCTCCTGATTCTTCTTTATATAGATCTTAATTTTTTAAGGGTATATAGATTATATTGTATTATTTTTTAAGCAGGTTTCTACACCTATCCTGCATGATTACAAAGCCTGTATTTATTATTGCTTACCAATAATCTATTTTCAGGAGGAGGGTGTGATTTTACAGTTTCAATTGATTGATGGCTATAATACACAGGTTTTTCACCCAATATTTCAACAAGCATTTGAACAGTTTGTGTTGTCAAAATATTATGCGATACCTAGTAGACTGCTTTTCAGGGTTATGATTTATTTTAAAAGCAAAAAAAATTAAACAACATAATCCAAAAAGTTTTCGAAGTTAATACTTGAAACTTCAAAGTTTGTCAAACATAGCTTGGAGAAAACCTAACTGTGAAGACTTGAGAGGAAAAAAGAATGCAAACAGACATCACTCAGTTAATTTCAAGTATTTAGTCTAATTGTCAAGAGCATACCAGAATTTGTAGCAAAATGCTAGACGAAAACATAAAAGCCAACCCAGCAAGGCTACACATCCAAAAAACAAAAGATTAATAGTTAATTAGCCTTATTTTGCAAGATAATATCGATCATGATACAAAGCTCAAAATTCAATTTTCAACTTACACTGTAATAACAAAGACACGAACAGCCCCAGAACAACGCCGATTTGTAACATCAGATGCATGAAAGGATCAGTAAAACATTAAAAAAATAAATCCTTAGTATAAAATGTACAGAGTGAATTTGGTCTCAGTAACAGCAGTATAATCTCCAAACATAGTGAATTTATACATAATAAACTTAGCATTAGTGTAATGTCCCTAAGTTTAAGCTATAATTGAGGAAATGTAATAAAAGGTGCTCTTTGACATGATTAGCGACTAGCGAGAAGTTCCAAGTTTTGTTGCGACCTAAACATATTAAATAGTTTCAATTGAAAAAACCTCTACTGTGGATTGCTAATTGTTACAAGCATAAGCGAATTGTGATGGAGATTATTATGACCTAATTGAGGTAATAATAACGAAGATCGCGAAGAAAGATGAAATAGAAAGTACGAACCGTGTACTGTCATCGCCATGGGAGCTATCTCTCTCTTTTCGATTTCCGATTGCAAGTAACGGAACTCAACAGTTGATGCTTGCTCTCAATTTTAACCCGCTTTTATTTTCGATCTCTGTATGACTACGAGCTTAATTAATACACTTCATTATTGATAAGATAGATAGATAGATTGTTTTGGGAAAAAATAATAGAAATTTAATAGTAGTTAATATAAATTGTTCTAGGAAAAATAACAGCTTATTATTTTTTTAATTAAAACACAAACTAATTATTAATAAAGTGTCGGATCTTGAGTTTCATTTTTTCAGTCGAACAATTTTAAGTTAGACTTTACTTACCTTTGGATTAAACTCCGAAATTCAAAATTATTCAAGCCCTTTCTCTTAAGAACTTGATGATTAACACAGAAAAATAAACTATAAAAAATAGTTTATAAATGTAGGTCAATTGGTAGCCACTCGATTGTAATAAACAAGTTTTCTTGAGATCGAAAACTTCTACCTTTTAGACCCTAATGGTTAATGAGCCATACTATAGAATGAATCGTTCATGAGAACTATAGTTCCATTCATAGGTGGAACAATTATTGGTCAAATTTGACTTACATCCCAACCGAACTCCAAATTACCATAAGATTTCAGGAGCCTCTTCTCCCTTGAAACCGGAGAGTTAACGCAAACAAAGAAACAAAAAAATATTCTGCATCCACCCGCGGTTTAAAGGTCATACTCAAAAGCTCAACTTTACAAGATTCGTATTGCACACAATTTAATTTGTTTCTTCATAGGATAACATAAAACCAACTCTTGAGCTTCTATGCCAATGTTCTATGCAAGCACTGTTGTTGTCCTTGCAAGAATAAAATTGAATGAAGAGAAAATCAAACATACACGATGATTTTCTAATGTGTCTGATGCATCTATAGATGGGTTGCCCACGGTGGTTCGAGATGTTTGTTGGTTGATTCATCAAAATGTCAATAAAATTTCAATTTAATTGGCTATGGTTGATTGAACATCATGCATCAGAGCATGACAGAAACAGAAACTCTTGCATGATAGAAACAATTGTTGTGCACAATACAACACCTATGTCACTCTTGCATGATAGAAACTGAAACTAAAGACATAAAATTTCTTTGGAACTTAAAAGTACAGTTCCAAAAGGATAGGTCATAAACATGGTTTAAGTTTTCACTGTGGCCAATCTAGTGCCAAAAATTACAATTCTTATGCTCAATCATGAAGCCAAATATGCCATGACAATTTTCCAGTCATAACTATGTCAGGGGATTGATAATAAAACTTCAATTTCTTCACATCATATCATGCAACTCGTCTCAATCCTTGACTGACGTCCGTAGTATCTTCACATCATGGATGGGCCTGAATAAGTGGAAAAAAGAACAAATATGTCAAAAAATTTAAAGTTAATAAAGATTGACCAAGAAAAAAAGATCATAACGGAAGATCAAAGAAAGTTCTTGATTTAGCTTAGCATGATCAAATAATGGTTTTCATAAAATTCCATTTCCTGGAAGACACCCTTGTAACATCAAAAATCCGATAGTTATAACTACAGTTTACAATAAGGGTGGTAAAGTGTTGGTCTAAAGAAGATATACACATTAAAAAACAAAGCCTAAATTATACATTTGGTCCTTTAACTTATTTTTGGCATCACATTGGTCCCATAACTACTTTTTGTTCTATTTTGGTCCCTTAACTTTTACCTTAGTTAGTCAAGTTAGAACTTTCCATCCAATCTCTGTCAACTTTACACAAAATCTCGGTTTTCCCCTTCTTACCCAAATCAACTACTTAACGTGGATAGTAAATTTATTTGATGTCTACACATACCCAATTAGCCCCTATATATCCAAACCTAGATCATACATGCTTTATTTAAATGTAAATCGAATATGCACGAGTCACGTTCTTCCTTCTGATCCTATATTTTTAAATTTATAGACCTTGATAGATAGGCATTCATTACCCAAAAACTTTGCTTGTAATTGAATATTGTAACAGTGCATGAGGCTCATAAAGCAATTTCTCAGATGACCAACATTTTCGAAGACACCCAACATTATAAGTATCATATACACAATACTAGCAATTTTATGATCCCCAATATCACAAAGTGTCATTAAACTGTTCTAGGCAAGATTGTTGGTTTATATATAGTATATGTAAAAAAAAAATTGAAAAATATATAGTATATGTAAATGGTTTATCTTGAAAGATACAACATACCTGTCATTGTTATCTGTTTGGACACTGCCAAGTCTTTTGATGATCTCCATTCCCCGACTTACTCTTCCGAATATTGTGTGTTTTCCTGGTTGAAACAGAAATTGAGTACTAATAGGCATTCCAAAAGTTTCACTGTATGAATTATAATGATGAATAATCTGATGCCAATGTTAAGGCTAAAAAAATACTTGACTCTACTCTAGTAGTTTGTAGCAAGTAATTGTAGGTTTATGTTAGCCTTGAATTTGGAGATTATACTAGAGAACTCACAAACAGCACTTAAAAAAGAGTCCCTTATTTTTTGCATTCTTACAAATACTAGAGAACTCACAAACAGCACTTAAAAAAGAGTCCCTTATTTTTTGCATTCTTACAAATCTAGTCAATGAAACTAATGCAATGCATGCAGCAGCATTATCTACCTCAAAACATAGAAAGTATAAGAAAGATAACATGAAGCTGTCTAATATAGTAATATCCCTTTTGGCATATATGCTTATTATAGTTCTTTTGACAAATGAAAAACAGAACAGACACAACAAGAGAGATTCTAATCAAACCCCGAGATAATCATACACATTCATATTAATATAAGGACCTCATTATCTATTATGTTTGTCATCAGTGACCTCCGATTGTATTACACAAAGATTAAATGGCAATATAAAGGATTCTTTTACATGTTTTGGTGATTATATGGATCAACATATCATATCATACACAAAAGTAAAAAAAGAGAAAAGATAACAGGAGGTGAACAGGATACAAATACGAAACATTTTACTTGTCACAACTCTACAATGAGAAAATTTATATGCAATAAGCAAGGTGCATTGTCTACAAACAAACCAGTATTTGTGTACTCTTATCGTTTAAAAAATATATACTTATATGGCATTTGAAGCTCAAAATCCTCACTATGCAAGCTCAAAATCCTCACAGTGCAGAACAAAATTTAACAACAGCCTACAAGTATAAATAAATTCCAAAGCAAAGTAGTAGGAAGAAGCGCATAAATAAATTACCATCAAGAGAGGGGCACGGTGCGAGAGTAATAAAGAACTGACTACCATTAGTATTAGGGCCAGCATTAGCCATTGATAAAATACCAGCTCCAGTGTGCTTCAACTCTTGTTTAATCTCATCTTCAAATTTAGCACTGTCATAAACAACAAAGTGGACAAATTGAATTCATAACTCATAAAGTCACCCCAAAAAACCTAGGCCCCCTTTGAATAAACAACTTCATTTGCAGCTTATAGCATAAGCGCTTATCAAAATAATATAAGCTATTTCTATAACAAAAGACAAAATAAAGTCAAATCCTTTTTGTATAAACTATCTTGAAGAGCTTATGAAAATAAGCCGAAAACAGTTTAAGAACATGTCGTAAGTTCCCCCAAACAGTTTACGTCAGTTGATAAGGCGAAAATAAGCCGATCCAAACAGACCCATGTTATGATAACACTATTACAAACACAATTAACATAATGATGATGAATTAAAGCATACCCATAAATGGATTCTCCTCCTCTTCCTGTCCCAGTAGGATCTCCACCTTGTACTATGAAATCCTACTCAACAAACCACATAAACCAATGTAAAAAACAACATCTAATTTTTAAGACAAAATAACGAACAATTAAAATGTGGAAGATGTACCTTGATGATTCTGTGGAACTTAACGTTGTCGTAATAACCTCTACGAGATAGTTCGATGAAGTTCCTACAAGTTCTAGGTGCATGCTTGTAGTACAGCTAAAAAACCAAAAAAAAAAAAAATTGTTAAAACCCTAATTCTGTATCAGGGTTTAACGAACGAATTTAAAAAATAATAATAATTACCTCGACGGTGAATGAACCCATGGAAGTTTCTACAGTAACCTCCGGAGCACCACCTTCTGCGCTTGCCCACATTTTTCTCTCACAACACAAAACCACGATTTTCCCTCTCTCTCTCTCTTTAACGCACGCTAGAACTTGAATAAATAAAAACCGTTTACGTTGGGCCGAACCGGGTTGATCCGGACCGGGTTTTTAAGGGTAAAAAAGTGGAAACTATTTCTATTTTCTTTTCCGCTCATTTCGTTTTTGTTTCAGATTTTTGAAAGGAATGGAAAAAACAAGCGATGTCTGAGATGTTAGACGGTGCAATTCGACGAGTCGTTGTTATCGGAAACGGCTTCGCCGGCGCTGAGAATCAGAGCATTGGTTTGGTTCGTGCTCTCGGTCTCTCCAATCGCATTTCCTTATACGTAAGCCTTTGTTTTCTTCTTCTTCTTCCTTTCTGTTCACAGATCATTGCATTTCAATTGAATCTTATTTTCTGTGATTTCGTTTCGTTGCAGCGCGTAACGAGGCCGCAAGGAGGAATCAATAGATGGTTTAAATGGCTTCCAGTTTCAATCCATAAAAAATTAGACTCAGTTATTAGAAAATTTTGTGGTAATTCAAGATTTCTATCACTGAATCATAATGTTGGTATATCTGGTATTCTAGAAGCGGATGCTCACAGCATTGCGAAAATGGCTCGTCAAACATTTTACAAGTATGTTATGTTTGTTATTTTTTTCGTTATGATTAATAGGATCTTTTTATAAAGTGAATTGCATTATTACTTTGTTTTTGGAATTCCCAGGGATGGTCCTTTGTTGGTTGTTGCGTCTGGGCGAGACACCATTAATGTTGCGACTTCCATTAAACGGTTAGCTTCGGACAATGTTTTTCTTGTTCAGGTTAAACTTTGCACTTTAATCTTTTTTATTATCCCTTTAATTGAAGCATGGAAATTAATGTCCCTTGTTCATAGTACATTCATCATAATTGATTGCATAAATGCTATTATTGGGGATAACTGTTAGTAATTGCATAAGATACTGGATGTTGCTTGTTTTTAAGAAACTGTGATCAGAAGCTTAATTCATAAAGAATACAGTTGGTTTCTTGAATTCATAATGACTCACCTGTAGGGTAATGAAATTGTATAATGAATGATGGCATACTGACATACATTATATATGTTGCTGTCTAACTCTCTTATTACATGCTCAATTCAGATACAACATCCAAGGTTCCTCCTGAATAGGTTTGATCTTATAATCACTCCTCGACATGATTATTATCCCCTGACTCCTCACGCCCAACGGCAATTACCTTGGTTTCTTCGGAGGTGGGTTACACCATGGGAACCTCCAGGTCGCAATGTGGTAGGTACCGTACTGTAGTTGTGTGTGTGGCTATTGATGTTTATGCCTAAGAGAGAAAGAAAGAAAAAAAACGTTTTGGTTGTCATATCTTAAGCGGAGATGTTCTGCTTCTTGTCCTATCTTGAAGGTCACTGATTTTATTTTATTTCAGGTCCTTACTGTGGGAGCACTTCATCAAGCTGATTCGGCTGCTCTTAGGGTTGCTGCTTCTGCTTGGCATAATGAGTTGGCTACTCTGCCAAAGCCCTTGCTTGTGGTTAACATCGGTGGACCTACAGGTCTTTTATCTTCCATTAAATGATTTATATTGCTCTTTCTATTGTATTTTATGAAGTTTTACAATGTTCATTAAGAATTAAGATCTGTGTGTGTGTGTGTGTGTGTGTGTGTGTGTGTGCCTGATGACTGCATATTCTTTGTCTTAAAAGGATGAAAATGTTCATCAAGCTCGACCCATAAGTCTCCAGTGTTGGTTTTTTTATCTTTTTTTAGTTAAGGGTGTTGTCAATGTGTAGAAAAATGTGGTCATTCATATTTCATTTATTTGTGCTTAGAAATTAGACAGTCCTCTTTTCTTCTCTTTAATTTGATGATCCCTTGTAAATTGAGGCTTCTTTCTTTAATAACTCTATAACCCAAGCTTTAATTGCAGGAAAGGAATTCCATTGCATGCCTAATGTAGTGTTGTGCAGGGCATAATTGAGATTTTATCGAAAAAGTAGGTCAATTTTGCATATGTAAAGCTCATTTGTTTGACACCTTAAAGAAGGGGACTTGAACATAAAATTTTCAAAGATTTATGTGCCCTATATTTTCTTCTTCAACTCTATTTTTACACATTAACGTTGGTGAAATATAACCATACATGTAGTATATGTGAAATATGAAGTTTCTAGTGGCACCTTGTATTTCACCTTCTGTCTTGATGTTAAATTTACATTTTTTTGCCGGTCAGGCAATTGTCCCTATGGTGTGGATCTGGCAAAGAATTTAGTGGTTATGCTTCAGAATGTTCTATGGAGCTGTGGTATAATCAGAATATCTTTCTCTAGAAGAACTCCTGAGAAGGTATATGGTATAAACATTTATGCAATTTGTAAGATTATTTTTGCCTTTTCAGTCCATAGGTTGGATGAAATTATAACTTCTAATCTGAGTTGGCTTCTACCATGAACATGCTCACGGTTGGTGATTTGTCTGTAAAACACTGAAATCTGATCTGTCCCTGGGCATGTATAAATGATGCCGTCTGGATTTCAGTTAAGAAAAGTTTAAAAGAACCTAATTTTTTTGGGTATAGTGTCAAATAGGTTAATATAAAAAAAAAAAAAATAGATATGCTCTAATATCAAATTCGAATTTGCATTCTCTGCAGATCTCCAAAATTTTGGTCAAAGAATTTTCCACAAATCCTAAGGTCCAGATATGGGATGGAGAAGGTACTTAGTGGTCATATTTTTAAATCATAGGAAAGGAAATTCAAACTTGACTGTTCTGGTAATGGAGGTTACTTACTGTAAATATTTTTATTACTCTTAGGTCCAAATCCACATATGGGACATCTGGCCTGGGCTGATGCCTTTGTTATCACAGCTGATTCAGTCAGTATGTTAAGTGAGGCCTGCAGTACTGGGTATGTAAGATCAGCATGCATCTCAGGAAAAAGTAAAAGTCAAAATGAAAAGAAAAAAAATCCAAACATTGCTTTAAATGAAATCATCAGTGTCATGACTTCGTATCTTTTACTACAGGAAGCCTGTGTATGTAATCGGAGCAGAATTGTGTACATGGAAGTTTGCTGACTTCCAAAACTCTTTGCAGAAGCAAGGAGTTGCTCGACCATTCACTGGGATGGAAAA
>Ga0099826_10004164_pt1 | contig 10068 bp, 8 predicted proteins | sample Mtrugardesep15_FD_76830 | JGI IMG/M metagenome (GOLD analysis project Ga0099826, IMG submission 76830) | Root nodule microbial communities of legume samples collected from California, USA - M. trunc garden sep15 | ecosystem: Host-associated > Plants > Roots > Nodule | place: USA: California...
CAAATAACACTTAAGTAATGAATATTAAGCAATGATGTTCTTTTTGGGATATAGATGTATATCATTAACGATATGTTCTTTTTAGGATATAGTATGACACTAAAAATATTTTATTTTTGAGATATATATAATTGACTAAACGATAATATACTCATTTTGAGATATATCATATAGATAATTGACTAACCGTCACTTTTTTTATTGTCAATATTACTTGTATTTATATTTGTTATTGTACACCGTTTGTTTTGTCTCTTTTTGTTGTTTTGAGAACGTTGTTGTTAATTGCCATGTGAATGCAAATTCTTTTTTTTTTTTTTTGACAAAATGTGAATGCAAATTCGTTGTTGTGTCTTGTTGTTGTTTTATGTTTGTCTGGTCACTAAGTAGAACTAGGTTTTACTTCTATTTTTTGTTGCTTTTGAGTTTTAATACATAGTTTGTATTTTGAGTTTTAATTTGTGGTTAAAATTTAATTTTATATTAAAGTATCTCGACCGTATCGTATCTTGAATTTTGAAATTTTCCCGTATCGACATATCAATGTCATATCGTATCTGTGTCGTATCATGTATATGTGCCTTTTTTTGACCAAAATAAATGATATTCATTCATTCAAATTGATAGAGTCCATTAATACAATACAAATCCAAATTCGCTAAAAACGAAAATGATGAATCTGTGAACAAACTCACAATATCCATGTTAATAGCATAAAACGGCAAAGTACCTATGCCTACAAATATGACTAATATGACTATATTCATGTCTCCCGAATACTCATATCTCCAGATCTGCAACGTTGACGACGTCAAAATCATTGTCATTGATTGAATCTGCACTTGCTCAAAGCTAATCTTTCAACCTAAATAAAATATGTATTTCATAAGTTATATATAATAATAAAGTACACAATAACTCATCATAAACCATTTATCTATATCATTCCAAAACTAGCAAGTCATACCATAAAATATCCAATGAGAGTGTATATATAATATAAACATATTATTGGATTCATCTTAGTTCATTATATTCCTTCAAAAAAAAATCTTAGATCATTATATCAACTTCTTAAATAAATCTATATATTTCGAAAGATTGGATTCTAACTTCTGCCACAGAAAAATACTTTAAGTATAATTATTTTACGTATACGTTGATTAAGTACTTTTTTTTTGACAAAAACAAAACGATATTCAATTATTCAAATTGATAGAATACATCAGATGCAATGACATGATCAAATAACATTATAATATCATTTCTTGTTAAAAAAAACATTATAATGTCATTTTTTGAAAAAACTTGCAAAGTATTTGTGCAACGAGAAGTAATTAGATATATGTATAGAAATTTATTCAAAAAAGATATATGTATAGAAATATTTTATACAAACAATATATATAAAACAATCTATAAATTCAATCCATATTTTAAAACGAAAACAACAATGTAAATTGTTCCCTCATAAAAAAAAACACAATATAAATTGTTAATGATCAGATTTTGGCTTACTTTCTCATGAACGAGTTCAAATTAATATACGGCAATTTTTTTTTTTTTAAGAAGGTAACTTAAACTTTTATTTGATGAAAAATATAATTTTTGGAGATTTGTATCTAAGGATTTGTTCTTTTTGACAAACATTTAAGGATTAGTTGAGTAGATGCAAGTGTTATCGACCACGCATCTAGGTTGTGCGTGTCTGGTTGTGGCTTTTTGGAATCATCAAATCACTTATTTATTCATTGTAATTTTTTTGGAACTGTTTGACACTTCATTCATAGGTGGTTAGGCTTGTCAGTGGCTGCCCCTTTTCAGGTGCCGGATCATTTTAATCAGTTTGGCTGTGGTGGTGGTACCACAAAGATGCACCGTTCTATTCTGGAGGTCATTTGATTTGCTGTAGTTTGGGAAATAGGAAAGGAAAAAAACAATAGGCTGTTTAATGTCAAAGAATGCTCCGTTAATCAGGTGGTAGACAAGATTAAGTTTCTTGTTTTTACGTGGTTGAAGGCGAAGTATACTTCTCTTTCCTTCAATTACCATGGGTGGTGGCTTAGTCCGTTTACCATATTGGACATAGGCTAAGAGTTTCTTTTCTGATTTTTAGCTTTGTACAAGTGACTTTTGTAAATATTGTTCTTAACTCTGATGTCATTTCCTTAGCGTTTTGTGCTAGGAAGAACTCTTTTGAGGTGTTAATATAATTTAGTTTAGCTTTTCAAAAAAATTTGAATAGATGCAACTAAAATGTACGTGCAAAACTTAATTAGGATAATCATCACCTCGAAGGACAATAATCCAGATTGAATTTTCTTTTTCTTTTTTGACAGATCCAAACTGAGCATTTGTTAGCAGTTTTTAATTTAAACGAGAGAATTCATTATGTTACTGTTATTGGTAGGAGGGAGACAGAATAAAATAAAAGAGAGGATAGTGGGGAAGGCATTTCCAAATTGTTTTAGCATCAATGATCGAACTCTACCGTTTGTGCCATCATTATTTTATGTACACATAATCATTTTAAGCACTCTATTGATAGGGACGATTTTTGAGGGGCCATGCAATAGATTAACTTTGTAAGCCCCAACATAAATATACTAATCAATAGTACTGTTATCCAACGAAGGATGGTACAACTCAGGAAGAGTTGACTCATACTTTGCAAATATATAGACTTTTTTTTTTAAAGGATATAGACTTTTTTTTTTTAGGAATGCAAATATATAGACTTAACTTCAACTATTGGATAAAAATCTATTTGAAGAACAATTTCAACTTTCGCTGACTATGAATGTTCGTTTAATACTGATGAGCTTTCGAGACACAATTCAACTAAACATTTTAATTAAGTGGTCGTACTATATTAACGCATATATGTATATTTTTTATGTGAGATTATTATATCAAATATATATTTACAGAAATAATTTAGTAACTAACCTATATCAGATCATCCTCTAAAAAAAATGGCTTAATTGCACTTTTGGACCCCTATCTTTTTAAAAGTTGCGGTTATGGACCCATAACTAATTTAAATACAAAACAGACCCTTATGTTTTGATTTTTTGGCAGTTTTAGACCCCCACCTCATTGTTGACTTGATCTTTGCTGACGTGACACCCACATCCCATTAGTGAGGTGCCACGTAGCTGACGTTGATGAATTAAAAAAAGTAAAAAAATAAATAATACACGTATATGAAAGAGGTAACATATTTCCTTTTCCTCCTAAAGAATATATTTGACTCCTTTATAAATTATTGTTGTTTTAGGAGGAAAAAATAATCTAATTGCATTGTCCTTCTATCCTTTTAAAATAAAAATATAAATGGTAATCGTATTTACTCTTTGTTATCTTCAGATTAATACAACGTATGCTACTCTCAAATTTTTTTGGTCAAATTTATGTAGACCATTTATTTATTACAACAATTAACATTTATTATAAAGATTTTCTGTTTTAATTATTATTCTCATTTACTTTTATTTTCAATATATGTAGAATTATTTTTGAAACAGCATTCAATTTTTGACAAATTAAACCGCATTCAATTATAAGTAAAGATTCATACTGAAAAAAATTACTACTATAAGAGAGAGTCACCATTATCCCATCAATTAAGAAATGCCGTTGAATATAGTTATTTTTTCAATATAAAAACATAAATTAAGTGCATTCTTCAAAGTATCGTACAAGACTTGCTAAAGTGTAAAAAAAACAAAAAGACTTGCTAAAAAGAATTTAAATCCATGTTGACTAAAAGAGCCATACCTCACAAGAGAACTATTTATTACATCACAAAAATAAAAGAGCAATGAATTTTTTTTTACGGATAAACAAAATAACAAAATTATAATAAACTCATAAATAAATAGCGGTGTTAATGTTTGAATATTGATCATGATATCATATTTAACAATTTCATAATTTTTGTTAGTTAAACTAAAATTTATTGACAATAAATTTTTTAAAGTTGATGTTTTATGAATAATGTTTTCTTCAAAACATAAGTTTTTCCCTTTTAAATAAGTCGACGTTAGTTTTTTCTCCATGTTCTTTGTGCAATTTTTATATTTGAATGAAAGTCAAATTTTAACCTAAAATTATTCATTTTAATTTTTTTTCATTATTTCAATCTAAATAAATAATATTCATATTAATATGTAGCAATAAATAGACTATTATTTTGTTTATATTTGAGATCGAAACGCGTATGCGAAGAAGAGGGTCAGTGAGACGTAGACACATGACAAGGACAACAACCTACACACCACTCCGACCACACATTTAATTCATTTCACTTCAACACTTTAAAAACTTTCATAATCTCACGATACATCTCTTATCTCTTTCTACAGATATCTCTTTCTCAATTTCTCCTCTCATACATATCGCAATCATGACCTGTACTACTCCTATGTAATACTAGTAGTATCACGTGATAAAAACGCATCTCGTAATGGCAATTCACGTAATATTCATCAAACTCTAAGGTCAAACAATTCGAAGAAAACTTTGTCGTTACAGAAACGGGGATCTGAACCCAGTAAAAGTCCCTTTCTCATCAACTCAAAATTTATTTCAATCTCCACCGTCCAAATCTCCAACTCATCATCACCTTCATTCAAGATCCACATCCCACCGTTAAATTAGAGAAATGTTTTTTTTTTCTTCTAGAAAATAAGAGAAATGATATTTGTATGTGTACAAATATTTTTCGTTAATTTTTTATTTTTATTTTTTTTACAATATAGAGACAAAGAGAGGGTTGTTACAAAGATGTTTAAAAATGTCTTTGTGATTTGTAAAAAAAAAATGCCATCGTAAACTGAACTCAGTTGATAAGGACAATGTATAATATATGTAATGTTCGAAGTTCAAACCCCGACCTATACAATAAATGTTTAAAAATGGATAAACAAACTAGCGAAAAAGACGAAATAAATGATGTATATAACCGTTGTGTAATATGGATCAGGTACATTGATTATTTGATAAATCTAAATAAAACAATCTTTGTTTTTATTTGATATAAGTAAATTTAATTGAATCGAATATAATCAAATACACAAATGTCGAGTCGATATTAGATTGACAAACATCAATTACCAAACACGATTTCAATTAAAAATATAAAAAATATTAACGACGGTTTCCGAAACACTCTTTAAACATTTAAAGTGGTAAAATTTTATCAAAATTTATATATTTATTATATTAAAAATTAAAGTCTTTAATTTCTTCATTAAAAATGCTTAAAAAATATCTGACGACACTCGTTTAACAAAACCCTAAAAATATTAATTGCTTAGTGGGGTCTCACCATATTGCATCATCAGAGGAAAAAAACTCACGGCCCGAAGCTGAAAGACAGTTGTTAGCTCGAGATTCCGAGCCGATTGTTTATGCAAAACCGAAGCCGGCTTAGTGGGTCCCACAATAACTGCACTTCTTATATAACCAAAGTATCTTATCATATACCTTATCCACTACTTATCAGAAACTCGTTAATCTATATTGATAACCACCTTCCCTTATCACCCTCAAACATTATAAAAAAACAACCTATTTCTGCAAGTTCAAATGTCCCCTTCTCTCTCTCTCTATAAATATAGATTTAGAGGAGTTTCTAGAGAGAGAAAGTGTAGATTAGTCCATATCTGTGAGGAGAGAGAAAGTGTTTAAGAATCTTGAAACTTTGTGTTGTGGGTTTGGTACTTTGGTTACATATTCGGAGTTTTCTTTGTTGTTGTTGTTCTCCTCATGTTCGGTCTTTGAAGCAAAGGTAACAAAACAAAAACACAGTTTCTCTCTCTTTCATTCATGCTTCCGAATCTGTACCCTTTAAAGTTAAAAACTTTATTTTTATTTGTTTTTTCGTTTTTTTATTTAAAAAAATGTTTTTATTTTTTTATTTTTTGGGGTTGACACTTTAGGTTCATGCATCTTCATCATGGATTAAAGTTTCATTTTTTATGTGTTTGATCATATGGGTTTATAGAGAGAGAGAGAGAGAATTTAGAGAGAGAAAGAGAAAGAGTCAAATGGGTGTTCCATTTTTTCTTAGTTTTTGTTTGGCCAACAAAATCACATCAATTTTCTTTTTTTAGTTATTTTTTACAAATAAAGAAGGTTATTTTTTTCTTCTTTTCCATAAATGCTTTCTTGTTAAGTTATTTTAATTATTATTTATTTATTATTTAACATTTATTATTTATTAATTAATATTTATTTTTATAACCTACCCTTGTTGCAAATTTTCTGACTTTTTTGAATTATATTTTTGCAGATCTAGTTCAGTGTTGCAGATTTTAGTGTGGTTAAGATGTCATCTCTGAGTAGGGAATTGGTGTTCTTGATCTTGCAGTTTCTGGATGAGGAAAAGTTCAAAGAGACTGTTCACAAGTGGGGGCTAAGTTTTTTTGTTCTATTATTTTAACTTATTATTATTTTTAGTATAATGTTTTTTTTTGGGTTACCACATTTGATTTGACTAATTAATTGATTATACTTTATGTTTGAAAAAGGCTTGAGCAGGAGTCAGGATTTTTCTTTAACATGAAATATTTTGAGGATGAAGTTCATAATGGGAATTGGGATGAAGTTGAAAAGTACTTATCTGGTTTCACAAAAGTAGATGATAATAGGTATTCTATGAAGATATTTTTTGAGATAAGGAAGCAAAAGTATCTTGAGGCATTGGATAAGTAAGTCACACATCACATTTTGGTTTTTCTGTTGTTAGTTTTTGTTGACTTTCAAGTCTCGGAATCATGATTTTAGACTGCGGTCGAGGTTGCACTGTGAACCATATATTGCGGCAAAATGCTGTTGAAATTGCGGTTTTGACGTTTGTTGTAGAGACCTCATAATCCTTTTAATCGCAGTTGCGTACCTTAGTTTAAAACCATGCTCAGAATTATAGTTTGATTTGTAGCTAGCATGCAACACAAGCTTACACTTGAAACTGTTTCTAAATATTGTATTTGTATAGGCATGATCGGTCGAAAGCTGTAGAGATATTAGTGAAGGATTTAAAAGTGTTTGCTACTTTTAATGAAGAATTGTTCAAGGAAATCACACAGCTATTGACATTGGAGAATTTTAGGTACTGATTTAAGTTTAAATTCTTTTTTGCATTTCCTATTTTCAGTTTGTAAGATGTAGCCATTGAGTTCCGGTTATTATTATAGGGAAAATGAACAGTTGTCAAAGTATGGTGATACTAAGTCTGCGCGGGCAATCATGTTGGTTGAGCTTAAAAAGCTCATTGAAGCTAATCCGTTATTTCGAGACAAATTGCAATTTCCTAACCTTAAAAACTCAAGGTTAAGGACACTCATCAATCAAAGGTAATATTGTCTTATGATTCAATTCTTCTACGGCAATGTGTTGTAACATTTGACTGTTGCTTTGTCTGAATGCATCGTTATAGTGCTAAGCTTTGCATTGAAGATATTCACTTTCTAGCAGTTGATTAGGTTGTGTTCTGTTGGCAATGAACTTATTTTCTTTTCCTTTTTTTGAAAAAATATTATAGCTTGAATTGGCAGCATCAACTATGTAAGAATCCACGTCCAAATCCTGATATAAAAACTCTTTTTGTGGATCACTCATGCGGACAACCAAATGGTGCACGCGCTCCTTCGCCTGCTAACAGTCCGTTATTGGGATCCTTACCGAAGGCTGGTGGATTTCCTCCTCTTGGTGCTCATGGGGTGAGCTTCTTTTGATATCATAGGCTTCGTTTAATGTCTGTTATCTTTGAACTCTTATTATGGTGCTGAACTTTTCTGTGCTTCGTGTTTACTGTTTACAGCCTTTTCAACCTAATCCGGCAGCAGTGCCAACACAGCTCGCTGGTTGGATGTCAAATCCTACCACTGTAGCACATGCTGCAGTTTCTGGTGCTGGAGCTATAGGTCTTGGTGCTCCATCAATGCCCGGTAATGCACCATTTCTCTTTCTATTGTTCTCCAAATCTTTTATGTTATTCATACCAAGAATGAATAGACTATCTATGAAATACAAGACACCAGCCATGTCACTGACACCGATAGTAATTTGAAAAGATGTAAGTAATGGAATGTAACCACGTTTGTCGGTGTCGGACACCCAAAATGTGTCGGACGCCCATCACACTTTCAATCTGAACTACAGCTAACTTTTGTTTCTCTACCATGTTTAGGTGCTTTGAAGCATCCGCGTACTCCTCCAATTAATCCTTCTGTTGACTATCCATCCGGTGATTCAGATCATGTGGCTAAGAGAACAAGGCCAATGGGAATAACTGATGAGGTAATCTGTTATTTACTAGTAGAGACATCATTAGCAATTCACGCCTAGGCATATGCAGGTTTTAACCCCTCAAGTTTTCTGCTATCCATCATTTCACGTAGGTAAATCTACCTGTCAATGTGTTGTCCGGAACATTCCCAGGTCATGGACATAGTCAGGCTTTTAATGCACCTGATGATTTGCCATTGCCGAAGACTGTCATGCGAACTCTGAATCAGGGCTCATCTCCTATGAGCATGGACTTTCATCCAGTTCAACAATCTTTACTGCTAGGTTGGCTGCTCTTCTAAGGCATTTGAATGTTATTGTCTTTTTTTTATCACTATTTTGGATTTATTTTCCATCAAAATTACCGTTTGACTGAGGTTTGCTTTATCCACTTTCAGTTGGCACAAATGTGGGGGACATTGCCTTATGGGAGGTGGGTTCTAGGGAGCGGTTGGTCTCGAGGAACTTCAAAGTTTGGGATCTTAGTGCATGTTCAATGCCATTTCAGGTTGTCTCTTTAGTCTTTAACTTTACACATAGATGTTCTTGATGAAAATCCGTACTGAATCCTTATTTAGACTTTTGTAAATTATCCATGACTGAAGAGAAAACTAACTATGATCTATTCAGGCTGCTCTTGTCAAAGATCCAAGTGTTTCTGTTAACCGTGTGATTTGGAGTCCCGATGGTGCTTTATTTGGTTAGTTGATAACTTTTTTAATTCTTCAATGTTTGATAGAATACATAATACACTTTCAGACTATGAAACACTCACATGGACACATTCACCGAACATGATAGTGACACTGACACACTAATAATTTTAAAAAATGAAAGTAGTTGTATGAAATCACATGTGTCTGTATCGGGCACGATCTAAAATGTCGATGCCACATAGCTTTCAGATGTCAACTCAACCGATCCAATTACTAATGTCATGAATTTGTCCAATTAACAGGTGTTGCATACTCAAGGCACATTGTTCAGATATACTCTTACCATAATGGTGATGATGTTCGGCAGCACTTAGAGGTACATACGTATGCGTATATAGTTATATACAAATATATGCAAATACATTGTTATTACTGTTTTGATGTGAACCTATTTTCTAGATTGATGCTCATGTTGGTGGAGTAAATGATCTTGCATTTTCCCATCCAAATAAGCAACTGTGTGTTATAACCTGTGGTGATGATAAGACCATTAAGGTGAGTCTGTCAAAACATGAAGTTGATTTACCAAAGTCGACGAGATCAATATGTTGCTAACTAAGTTATGTAATTTAATAAGGTGTGGGATGCCGTATCGGGAACAAAGCAATATACGTTTGAAGGTCACGAGGCTCCAGTTTATTCTGTCTGTCCGCATTATAAAGAAAACATTCAGGTAGAAATTGAATTTTTAACACCTTTGCAGAGAGTTATTTGTAATTATTTGCAGTGATCTGTAATAATTGTATTCGGTACATTATTAGGCCCGTTAGACTAGAATAGTCTATTTAAATGAATTACTTTTTGTACCCTATTCACAACTTTGAAATATATCAGAAATATTTTCTACAATAATGTTTATATAGGATCCGAAATAACCTTTTTTTGCTGTTTTCTGGTTGATTTTCTAGCCAATAACTCTTATGTCGTGTATGTTGTAGTTCATCTTTTCAACAGCGCTAGACGGCAAAATAAAAGCATGGTTGTATGACAATTTGGGATCACGTGTTGATTATGATGCTCCTGGTCGATGGTGCACAACCATGGCTTATAGTGCTGA
>Ga0099826_10004165_pt1 | contig 10067 bp, 11 predicted proteins | sample Mtrugardesep15_FD_76830 | JGI IMG/M metagenome (GOLD analysis project Ga0099826, IMG submission 76830) | Root nodule microbial communities of legume samples collected from California, USA - M. trunc garden sep15 | ecosystem: Host-associated > Plants > Roots > Nodule | place: USA: California...
AGGGTAAAAAAAAAGGATTAACGAATACAGGGACGAATTTTCAAACGACCCCTATTTGCAAGGACGAAACACATCATTAACCCAAAAAAAAACTATATGATATATGTACGACTCATAGTCACTAATAAGTAGACAGACGAACGAGTATAGTGGGGCCGGGTATTTAATAGAAAACTACATTAATGTCAGCAGCCACTTTATTGTCCAAGACGTAGACAAAATTGGTTAAATTATGATCAATCGTTTATGTTCTTGTCCGCATTTATTTATCTTTTTACTTTAGAGTCAAGTTTGTTGTTCTAACAAATGCCAACATAATTTTTAGGTTTTCAATATTTTACTTCTATCTGAATTTGACTTGTATTCTACTTACTCTTATAGTTGTTGGATTGTCTTCTTGGCAAAGGACACACTGCACTTTTAGGAAGAGAAGAGCTGAAAACTTTAGTCAATTTACATGCCAATGAGGTTAATTACCTTGTTTTACTAAATCAAATAATTTAATTAACATTTTAATTTTATTATATGTTAATGTAACTTATATATTCAGGCAGGGAAAGGTGGAGAGTTATCACTCCATGAAACAACAATAATTGCTGGAGCTTTGGACTTAACAATGAAAACTGCTAAAGATGCTATGACACCTTTAAGTGAAACATTTTCACTTGACATAAACTCCAAACTTGACATGTATGTCCTTGACCTAATAGTGATTCTTAAGCATTGATTTTTTTTCTTTTCTTTTCTAAATTTCTGACTTGTTTTATTTATAGGCATACAATGGGCATGATAATGAGCAAAGGTCACAGCCGTATACCAATCTACTCTGGAAAACAAACCAATATTATTGGTCTTATCTTGGTAATCAATCAAGTATATATATTCTTGTTCTAGTTTATAACAATTTCTGATTGGACCCTCTTAATAGTCTCATATTGGACGAGATAAGACATGGAAAAATGTGTATATAGGTTTTGCGCAATTCTCACTTTAGAAGTCATGAAATTATAAAACATGAATTCTCGGACACTGCCTAGCGGGAGCTCTACTGCTCCAGTGCAAGTCCTGGAAATGGTGGGACCCCTTGTGTAAAAACAGGGTAAGGCTGCACCATTCTCAGATTTTGCGTATATGGGAGCTTTAGTGCACCGGACTGCCCTATCCATAAGCACAATCATTTCAATAACAAAGAACATTGTATCATTTTACATCTCACTTGAGAAGCAATCAAGTACTCACATTTGTCACGATTAAGTTTATATTGTATGGTTATACATTAAAAAGACTTTGCATAATAACTAAACATATTTCAATATGATAACATAGATGCTTGTTTCAACTATGATTTAGGTTAAGAATTTGATGTTCTGCCGTCCTGAAGATGAAACGCCAATTAAGTTTATGACTATGAGGAGAGTTCCCAGGTATGAAATTTTTCTCCCTATTTTTCATCATGATATAAAAACATGACAATGCGGTTGATGATGAATACGGAGGTTGAGGGGAAAAATAAACATATTTTCCATAACTCTCCGATTCTTAGAAGTAAATTCAAATTTGGATTCTCCAGACCAATTTGTCCTTGACTAAAATTCAATGACAACTTGAGTCTAGTCATTTTATATGAAAAAATAAATAATTGAAAGAAAAAAAAAACGAATTACTTATCTAGAATAATGCTCATATATTCTAATAATTGTATTGCATTAATAATGATATTAGTAAGAAGACAATCATCTGAATTTGGATTATGATGTTCCTTTTGGTTAACAGAGTAGGTGAAAATTGGCCACTATATGATATACTGAATCAATTCAAGATGGGTCAAAGTCACATGGCTGTTGTCCTCAAGAGTAAAGAGAACATTAGAACTGCTGCAACTAATACAGAAGGTAGAACTTCTAGCCTACACAAGTTGTTTTCATTCAAAATTGTTTGTCTTTCAAAAGTACCAATTCACGGTGTTTGTTGTCCTTACGACTAAGATGGTGACTCAATCCGTGCCGACTTGACAAAAGAAATAAAAAGTGACACGACACTAATCAAGTTACTGTCTCATCTCTGAAGATGAGGTGAAACTTGAGCTTACTTCCTAGGAGTGTCATCAATCATCGTTGAATTTTTCACTGTTGAGTGCCTTTTAAGTTATAGTCCACCATCGACCACCCAAAATGGTACAATGTAGAATCTGTCTATAATATGGAACCATTTATGAGCCATCTAATGGATAAAACAGAATTAGTCCTTCATATTTTTGATATAATTTGGTTTTTGACATGGTATCCGACGTTCAAACACAATTTCAGTTGGATTTGATCCTAAGTAACTAAATGGTGCAGCGGCTTATAGAATCGTCAGATCTGAAATTTCACTCTTTAGATCTAACGGATCTATTGGCCAATGCATCGTACACTGACCATAGATGATCCATACGAAATTTCAGTCTTTCAGCACATAGTAGAATATATCCATAGATTTCTTTCTACCCTTTCGATATAGTGTTTGAAGAGTTTATACATTTATGCTTCATCCTAAACAACTTTTACATAAACAACTTAAACTATTAGTACAATTGGATCTAAAAAAAGAATTTAAGCTTATACTATGAACATTGCAGGATTTGGCCCGTTTTTACCGCATGATTATATTAGCATCTCAACCGAGGCATCAAATTGGCAATCAGAAGGATCAGAATATTATAGTGCAACATTGAAGAATGCTATGCTTCAAGAGAGTAAAGACTCAGATCCATTGCATAGATCAAAACATCATGACACGAGTATATCGTTAGAAAATATGGAGTCTCTTCCAGGTGAGGAGGAAGTTGTTGGGATTATAACTTTGGAAGATGTCATGGAAGAGCTACTTCAGGTTAATCTTACTCTCTATCATAGTACTGTAATTTTTGTTGTTTTTCAGACCCTCTGCAATGTGTGTCGAGTCGTGCGAATCAAACTCTTTTTAGGGTAAAGCTCCTTTTAGAGCCGATTTTTTCTATTCACAAGACTCAAACTGAAATTTTACTAAAAAGACGTCAAGTTTCTTACTACTTTGACTAATCAACTTTTGTTGAAATTTAGTTTTCAATTCAATAGTAATAACTAACACTCATATTTGAGTAATTAGATTGCTATAAATGGTTGAAGATAAAAAAATAATAATAATAATAAACATCCCTCCCTAGTTCACTAGATTTTACTCTGTTGTTGATTTATACAAATCAACCTACCGACATTTTAGATTGAAGACATGTAGAGTGTCCGACACATATCAATGTCTGACACAAGTTGCATTCATTCAATTCCATTTTCTTATATTTCTTTTAGTGTATGCATGTCAGTGTCATGTTTGGTGTTCGTATATTTGTATGTCTTTCTTAGCATTACACACACCTTATATAATTAGTAATTCAATTTACACATTTTAATACAATTCAGCTATCTATTTTAATATCTATACTGTAAGTAAGATTGCTAATACATAGTTATTTTCATTATTCAAGGAAGATATATTGGATGAAACTGATCAATACATTGATGTCCATCAAAAGTGAGAACAATTTCAAATTTTATAATTCCATAAACATATATATTGCATTAAAATAAAGATTATAGTCTAATATTTTGATTATATACATCTTGTTTCAGTATCACAGTAAAATTGCAACATCCAAGAAGAGGGTCAACAGGGTCTTCAAGAAGAGGTTCAACTTCTCATCAACAAAGGAGAAGTTTAGATGCATCTCGAGTTCGATTTTCAACTCCTACAACTATTTCACCAAACTTTCCTTCTAACTAAACCTAACATAGCTCACATTCTTCAGCTGACAAATTTGTTTCAATTGTTTTTCTCAGTCCCTTGTTATTTCAATGAGTATTTATGACATGAGTCTCTAGCCTTTTTATTCTTTCTTTGTTAAATATGTAAATTATATCGAAATATATGAAGAAAATATATTTCGTAGAATTTTATACTCGTCACACTATGATGAGCTAATATTTTGTTTTTCAGTTTTCGTTATATAAAAATCAATAAGGCATGCAAAGACATTGCAATACAGCCAATGGTTTCAGCTAAATTGGCGCCAAAATATAAAACAAACACACATAAAGCGAAATTAACAAAATTTAATGTGAATGAGTAGAGTGTCTGAAGTTCGAACCTCAACTCGAACATATATTCTCTATCTGAGTTAAGCTTACGGGGACGAAATTAACAATTTTGAAGCTAGATCTGTTAACCTATTGCAGAAAAAATCGGCTCAGATAAATATTGGATATCAATTCCGCTCAAAAATATCCTTAAAAATTGGAAATCAAAACCTGTTGCACAAGACACGTTGAAAGAATTTAGGATGTTGTGTGTTTTGACCTTTGAAAGAATTTGGTATTTATTTTGTGGGAAACATTATATTTTAAAGGCTTTTTGTGTGTCGAAGTTTTGTATTGTAACTGTTGTGAAGAAATTGTTGGCATTGTAAGTGGAGGTCGATTCTTATGTAAATCAAGGTGGTTTGACATATTTGTGTGGAGGAAATTTGGAATTTTGCCAATGTGATTAAAAGGATGGAATCAAAAGGTTAGATGAGTCTTACGTTAAAAATGAGGAGATCTTAACCCTTGATTAGTATATATTAACCAAGTGTTTTATGGATATTGGGAGGTTCAAATTGAGTGTTAGAGATTTGTATTTTGAAACTCTTGTTAAATATTAAATCCACTTGAGTTGGTTTGATGATGTTGACTTGAATTATTTGAGTGTGTTCCCCTTTAAGATGAGATGTTTGATTCTTTTCCGAGTCAATTTTGATGAGTTAGTTTAATTTTTTCTAAAAAAAACTTGTTAAATATTTATTGGGTTAGTTATTAAATTGATGAGTGATCATGTAATATCGCGAAGTCTAAAAATTTAATCTATAAGAATAAAACATATTCTAACTGAGTAATTATAGAGAACAAAAATTCATAATTAATCATGAATTTTTTAACATTTATATTACAATTTAAAAAATAAGGAAGAATCTCATATTAAAGGATTAAAATATGTGTTGTTTATTTATAGCTGGGATGATGACACAATGCACATCCTTCAAAAAGAGTTTGGTGCTAGTCCACATTTATTGTCATTTTTCATACTTCGTGTATATTACAATGTCATTTAAATAATTAACTTTTTTTTTTGAATGAAAACAATTAACCCTAAACTAAACATTAAAAAAAATATTATTTTTTTAAGGAAAAAACAGATAAATGACCCATCTAACAAATATTTCGGGTTGGACTTTAAGGCCCATGTCTTACCAAACCGGTTCGAGACCCACATTCCTATACGTTTTGGCCCGGTTCCGAAACACTTGCTCCTTCCTCAAATTTTCCCCTGAAATTCAAATTCCCGCCCCTATAACGGAAAAGTGCAAGAAAATCCGAAAATTTCACAATCTCAAAATTGAACTTCTGATTTTTTTATTTTTTTTACAGAAAACAAATAGAGAGAAAAGAAGGAAAAAAAAAATCCAATGTCATCTTCGAAGAACAACAACAACATGAACGACGTTGATCGTTTGTTTGCTTGTTTCAAATGCGGTATATCACCTCCCAGTAAGTTTTTCATCTCTTTCTCTCTCTCCAGTTCTTCTTTCTTATTAGACACCTCTGATGAAGGCGTGATTAGTGTCCAACAGATTCATTGTATCTGACACCGACACAACACTGACACATGTGGTTACTTACAATTAATTAATTTTTCTTAAATTATCGTTGGTGTTGGCATGTCAATGTTAATGTTATATCCGGTGTCTGACCTATGACCAGTCAACCTAAGTAATAATATGAGAAAATGAATTAGTTGAATGTAGTCACATGTGTCAATATCGTGTCAAATTCAAACATTGGACACACGTTTGATCAAAGGTGTCGGTGCTACAAGCTAAAAGGTATCTAATGTTTGTGTTGGTACTTTATAGTTAGAAATAAATCCTTGTAAACTACACAAATTTAATTTTCTTTTGTTAATATTGTTCATTATATTCACATTGATGACTATGAAACAACTTTGATGAAGACGTGTGAGGCATGTTACATGATTATGTTCAATTAATTCATTTTCTCAAATTATGATTAGTCTTAACCTGTCAATGTGAATGTCATATCCGGTGTCAAGTGCAGTGTCCTTGTCTATATGACACGTCGACACTAGTAATAATTTCAGAAAATGAATTATTTGAAGGTAGTCACGTGTTAGTGTTGTGTCGGTATTGGACACTGACATGTGCCAAGCACGGGACACGTCTTCAATTAGAGGTGTCGGTGCTAATAGAGGTATCCGGTGTCTGCGTCCGTACTTTATAGTTAGAAACAAATCTTAGGAAACTATACCAATTTCATTTTTCTTGTTGATATTGTTGATTAAAATCATATTGCTGAGTATGAAATTAAAAATGTGAAATACAGAATCTGCATTGATTGAAAAAAAAGGAGGAAAAGGAAATTGGAGAACAATGGGATACCAGCAGAATCTCCAAATCAAGGATCAATTGGAAGAGAAGAGAAAACTCCTTTATCACGCATCAAAACTACCAATGTAGAGTCTTCCATTGAGAAAGTAAGTATTGTAGTTAGTTACTTATGTTAGAACATTGTTTCTGTCCTTTTTATTATTATGTATTTTTATCTTTTATTTGAGTAAAAATGGTTGGTTATGAGTTATGTATACTTGTTTATTATTTATTTTTAAAATTTTGCTATTGACTGAGTACATTTGAGAGTACTTTAGGTTAAGTTTGCATTAAGTTGATGAGCAGTATTTCAATTATTACAATAAGGGCAAAATTGTAAATAATATAGTTTAAATTAAGCGTAAAATTGAAAGGAAAAAAGGTCACGCTGAAACTTGTTATCCCCTGTAAGCCCTGCTTGGATAAACGACTTGATTTAGTGCTTCTAACATAAATGTTTATCATATAAGTGCTTAGGTATGTGCTATTTCTACAACAAAATAAAATAAAGTCCAATTGTTTTCGTAGAAGTTATAAGCTATTTTCCTAAAATATCTTGAAGAGGTTAATGAAATAAGCTGATAAATGGTTGTGATATGTCATAAATTGTTTCTATATACTCGTTAAAAATTCAAATATTCTCACAAGTGCTTATGACATTAGATAAACTCAAATAAGGAAATCTATATGCCCATAGTCAATCTGAACAAATTTCAATTTATTTTGGTTCAAATTGTTGCTTTATTGCTAACTACTACTTCTCTTCAAATGCTGTGTGAAGAATTGTATGTAATGTATCTTGTGTTATCTTCTTGTTTAAATGGTTATTGCTTATTTCTATTTCAAAAATAAAATTGCTTATTTGTTTCTTTAGATACATTATTTTTATATAAATATACATCCTCTTGTACCATTACCACTGCTACCAGGCTTATACTTTATCTGTGTCAAAACCAAATTTCCTTGCATTTCAGCTTAAATCAGCAATAGCTAAAACCAAAAGCTGTACTAATCGGAAGCAGATCTCTCCAGTTGTATTCTATGGTTCTCCTCAAGGTGTGCCTCCGAAAAAACCAACCCGTTTATGGCGATTGTTGCATGAGATACGTATTGATCTCTCTCAGCGAAATAAACAGAACTTAAGGTGTTTTTCTGAAGCTGGTTTCTACCCTTTACCTTTTCCACATATTATCCGATTATGACATGAATCAAACTTTTTATTTCTTGTATAGGAAGGAAATCTGGTTTACGTTTCCGAAACAGGATGAAGCAATAAAGTTTGCCAAAGGACAAGAAGATGTTCATCTCTTTAGTTACCAAAATCACTTTAATGGCCAGAGAAGGTTCCTTGTGTCTACATATACAGAATTCTGGCGAAGGTCTTATTCATATAATTCTCTTTCAATTAATTACGGCCAATATCCTTGTTTCTATATATTCATATTGTGAGTTCCATACTCAGGTACAAAAACATGGATTCCAAAATCCGTCATCATTATGAAGTGATTCAAGAGGTAATAATTGCGTGTTTTATTGTTCACTTGATTTAATGGAAGTAGTTACATTGTGTGATGTAAGCTGTCCATTTGCCATGTATGCTTTTTCTAGTCTAAAAAGTTTTTTTTGCTCCCAGGGTTTACCGTGCCACCTTTATTTTGATTTAGAGTTTAATAGAAAAGTCAACTTAGGAAAGAATGGAGACGAAATGGTTGATCTTTTGATATCAGTAGTTCTAGAAGCCTTACATGAAAAGTATGAAATCCATGGAGACTACGATTGGATAGTAGAACTTGATTCTTCTACTGAAGGTATGGATTTTCTTCAAGTGAATCATGTCTTGTCTATTGCATTTGTTGTATACTGTAGCTTTGAAACCTACAGTGAATAAGATTTTCCTGCTTTCTTATGTCTTTTCTTTCAAAAACGAATGACATGAATTTTTAGTTCCATCTGCATTTACATTTTCTCGTTGGTTTATTATTTCTTAATGTAATTTATAGTAGAATTTAGATAATCTGCATATACTAGCATTGATATATTGGCTTTGGCAAGAATTGATTAATGCACGGGAAAGAGTGTTCGTGTGTCCTCACCGAGAATGGCTGTCATACTTTTCATTGGTCCTCTTGTCGACCAGAACATATTGAACTTATAAAATATAAACTGTGAAGATTGTGTATCATATCTAGTTAACCCTAAAATGCTTAAGCTGCCTTTATCTTTCTCCCTCCCTCCATTTCTTTATAATTCTTTATATTTGCTGCTGGATTGGTGTGGGTTTGACAAAATAGCATCTTTCTCTAGAGCAGATCCGTTCTCGGTGATGGGGGAATTCAATCCATCCCTTGTCCTTGTGAGAAGTGCTAAGGGACTTTAGCATTGAACCAATTACACCTTCAGCACATTCTAAGCTCTTCTACATGGTTTTCTTCACTGTTTTCTCAAACATTTTATATTTGATTTATATGTTCCTCATGTTTTTAACTTTTATGAATAAATAAATGAAGCAATTGTAAGTGCTGCTATGACATTGATTCTAATATTTTCCAGTATAAAATGATTCTTATAATTTCTTATTAAATGTACTTGTAGATAAGTTCTCTCGTCATCTAATAATTCGCATACCGAAGGCTGCTTTCAAGGATAACTCCCATGCAGGTGCATTTGTTTCAGAAGTAAGTCCAAGTATGCTCACCTTTACACAGTTAACACACATGATGAGTCATTTTATAAATATTTTAATTGAATAATTATTAATGCTTCAAAGCAGAATCACTTATGAAAATATTAATTATACTAGCTGATAACACAACCTTCTCTGTAGTATTGCTTTTGTAGAAGTATCAATTATTGACTATTTTGTCAGATATGCTCAAGAATTCTAAACGCAAGGGGGAAAGATAAAAGTTATGAAAAATTGTTTATTGCAAAAGATTCAAGTACCAATGAATCTGCTAGCCAACTTTTTGTGGATACTGCTGTATATACACGGAATCGTTGTTTCCGTCTTCATCTATCTTCAAAGGCAGGAAAAAGTTCAATTCTTTTGCCATCAGAGAGATTTAAGTGCAAGAACTTGGTATGGAATTTTTCTTACCTAATATCACTATTTCTTATTATACCATCAAAATAGTTTTATCAGAAATGATTTTCCTCAAGAAAGAAGTAACAATATTATGACTATTGGAATAACTAGTTCCAGTATTGAAAGCCCACTTTGCATATTATATTAGAATAGGGAGGAACTTGAAACTGAGAGTGGGGAGTAATAAGTGTTATACTTGCACAGGGATCGTACGGAAGAATTTGTCACCCATTTGATGCTTTTTCTTTGTCATTTAGAGAGGACTATATCATGTAATTTTGTCGGTTATTGACCTAAAAATCTAATATTTCTTGTCAAAGACAGATAAAGGTTGTAGTATCCTATTCCAATTTAAATGCTAACAGTACATGCATTACCATGAACAAATTGTTGTATCTATGACTAGATTTTTCCTTTAAATTGTTTGATGCAATTTTTATTGTCACTTAGTTATTTTTCAATTTTGTCGTGCCTTTAAGTGACAGAGTG
>Ga0099826_10004166_pt1 | contig 10067 bp, 10 predicted proteins | sample Mtrugardesep15_FD_76830 | JGI IMG/M metagenome (GOLD analysis project Ga0099826, IMG submission 76830) | Root nodule microbial communities of legume samples collected from California, USA - M. trunc garden sep15 | ecosystem: Host-associated > Plants > Roots > Nodule | place: USA: California...
AAAAAAAAAAAAAAAAAAAAAAACTACCATAGCCACCACTTAGAGCAACCACATAGAAAATGAACATAATGATCATAACTCCACATAGTTTCTTTACAAATAATACAATTACTGAATTGGTGTCACTGAAATTTGCATTTAACTTATGGAATTATGCGTAAGACTAATGGTTGACTTATAAATAACACAATAAAATTAAAAAATACAGTGCAATAAACAAGATCGAAAACTTAGCCCTAATTTGAAGAGTGAAGAAATAAAAGGGATTAGGGGACCCTACCCTGCGAGTGGAGGAGTTGGGAGAGGTTGGAGGAGTCTTGGCTGGATCTTCGGGATCTTCGCAGGAGACATTATCAGCTTGACTTAGAGGAATTGACGTTGATTCTTTTTCTTCAGCCATCACAAACAATTCAGTTTTTTTCTGATGATATTAATTTTTTCTAATGTTTTTAATTGATATCGTCAAATAAAATTAGGGGATCTTGGAATGAAGGTTAATTTGGTTGGGTTGCTTGATATCCCTACCTTACGTTATGTTATGATTTAGTCTTGGATTGGATACTAAGCAAGCAACTTACACACTTGCTCACTCCTCACCTGATAATGATAATAATAATCACCATTAATCTATCTATCTATCTACACCTACCCAACCCAAACAATGCTATGAGATCACCGCTAGCTAACGTGGCTTTGGACTATGTGATATGATGTGACCCTTTTTCTTTCTTCCGTTGGACTATGTTTATGGATTAATTAATTAAAGGTCATGTTAACGAGTGTCTGAAAGGTACTCTTTAAGGATGCTTAATTAAGAAATTATTTATTAAAAAGATTTAATATTTTAATTTCTGATATATTGAATGCACAAGTTTTTATAAAAACTTACTATTTAAAATCCTTAAAAAATACTGTTAAGACACTCGTTAACATTTCTCTTTAATTAATTCAGTCAAAAATATGGATATTTAATTAAGGATTAAGAGAAGAGCAAATTAGTAAGGGTAGTGTTAAGAAAGTCAAAAGAAAAATTATTCTTTAAATTTTGGTGCATTTAATTTATTAAAAAATGAAAAATTAAATGTAATTTATACAAATTCTAATAAATTACGTATTTTTACTTGACAAAAAAATACTTATTTTTATATTTGATTCATTAACTTGTATTTAAGGAAACCAAAGGGGTCATTTTATAGTTTTTTTAGGAGGCTAAAATCGCAACTTTATGAAAGTTAGGGGATTAAAACTGCAATTAAGCCAAAATTTTAACAAGACTTCAATAAACATATCATAAGGATCATCAAATTTTTTTGAAGAGATGATGATGATCATTTTTTTTTTTGGTTTCATAATTATCATCTTGAAAGAAATAATGATCAAACATACTATAAAAGATCGGTCTTTAGTTAAAATTTATTAATCATTTGAACTTAACTAAGAATATATACTTTAAGATTAATATTGATGCCTTATACTTTAAAATTAATGTCTTTTTTTTTTTTATAAATTTATGGTTGTTTTAAAATTTATCATACAAATAGTTGTTTAAATAACACACCTCATAATTATTAATCAAATTTTAATTATTTTTTGATTGAATTTTATATTATCTGAATCCCTTTCTCTGAAAATCCTTAAAAGATAAATACTCTTCAGAAAAGTAAAAGAAAACATAATTATACTTTCTATTATTATTAGGAACGTCAAATCTGTATAGAAAACCAACTCTAAAAAAATACTCAATAATCTATGCCGACTACTGAGGCCTTTGCAATTTTATCTTGCCCATTTGGTCTAGTCACGAACCACTAAGAAAGTGGCACATGTGAACAAAAAATGTCGACGAGCAACCTTCTAATTTTTAGAACACAGATGTAAGTAAAAACAGTACTTCAAATTATGTATAAAGTGGGACCCAAGGTTGGTTTTACACTTCACCAGTTCACTTTGCAGCTCTTTAGTTCATGATCTCATTCATGAGCACAATGGGATGTACTTGGGCTATTGCCACTTGACGGCAAGGGAAGTTGGCCATACCGAATCTGATTTTGAATTTCTTGACTTTGAAGAGAACAACATCCTTCATGTTTAAAAAGCCTCTACATACTGTTTGATTATTGAGTGGAATTCAATGTTTCATTTCATGATTGTCAACTAAAGATAAAATATAAAAGGTCAATGATACAATTTTTTAACATTTCTTTAGGTCTAAATATATCTTTATTCAATGTTTCATGATGGTTAGCTAACTTAAAAATAAAATATAAAAGGTCAATGACATATTTTTAAAATAGGGCTTTGTCCCAGTAATATAGAGGACTTTTGTTTTTGTCCCATGCAAAATTTTATTTTTAGATTTGGCCATTGTAAAATAAAGATTCTTCACGTTTGTCTCCTATGACATGTGACTCAGCAGAATCTATGATGTGACAATGATGTTGCTTTTTCATTTTATTTTTTTGTCTGCCACTTGTAAAATACATATTACACGTCATTAATAATAAAAAAAACAAAAATATTTAAAAAATTCAAAAAAAATTCAAAATTTAAAAAATGGGAAAAAAAGTTAGATTTTTAACAGAAATATAATAAAAAATAATCAGATTTTTTTTCAAAAATTAAAAAATTGCAGACTTTTATTTTGAATTCTCAAAGACTCTTAATATATTTCGAAAAAATTATACAAAAATTTCAAAAAAAAACACAAATTAAATTAAAATTATAAAAATTCGAAAAATAATATTATCCAATTTTTTTATTTTAAAAATTAAGTTCCAGATTTTTTTTTAATCTTCAAAATTTTGTTTGAATTTTTTTATAATTTTATAATTTCGAAAAAGATTTTATAAAAATTATGGAATAAAATTTAGGAAAAAAATCTGAAATTTAAAATAAAATCGAATTTTTTCTATTTTTTATTTTGAAAATTTAATTTCAAAAATCTGAAAGTTTTTTCTAATTTTTTTAAAAAATTCTGGAACTTAGTTTCAAATAATAAAATCTGAATTTAAATATGACATTTTTTAAATTTTTGGAAAAAAATTGAGTTTTTTTTCTTTTGATTTTTTTAAATTTTTATTATTTTTTTTAAAAAATAATTATAAATGACGTGTAAAATGTATTTTACACGTGGCATGCAAAAAAATTTGAAAAATAAAATGACACGTCAATGCCACATCATAAATTCTGCTGAGTCACATGACATAGGGGGCAATCGTGAAGAATCTTTATTTACAATGACCGAATCTAAAAAAAAAAATTACAGGGGACAAAACCAAAAGTCTCTTATATTACAGGGGTAAAACCCTATTAACCCTATTTTTATTCCTAACTTATTTTGAAAGTGCAAGTTGGTAGCTTCATTGTTTTAGTTCAAAGTGGTTCTCTAGTTTCACAATATGGACCGAAGTAATATTCCCTCCACCCAAAATAATTAGACCTTTCGAAGGAAAAAAAAACAATATTATGAAACGACTAACCTATTTCAAATTTTTATACAGTGTTTTCTTTGAAGAGGCTAAAATAAATTATATTACCACATCAAAAGGGTCTTTCTAGCACAAGGTATGTTAAGGAAGAAACACCCAAAATAAAGTCAAAGTCGGAAAAAAAAATTAAAAAATACAAAGCTAAACCAAGCCACCAAAGGGAAACAAAGAACAACCAGTCAGCCTATACCCAGGATAGAAAATAGACTGAGCCACCAGCCATGGTAATTGAGAGGAAGACTGGATAGTTTCCCCTTCAACCACATAAATGTTAGCGCCTTAATTTTGTCCACCACTTGTTGAATAGAACAATTTTTTACATTGAAAATTCGATTGTTTCTTTCCTTCCATATTTCCCATACTATTGCAAACCAAATGACCTGTAACAAAGATTGCATTGACTTTGCGACACCACCAATATAACTGAATTGATAAAAATGACTTGAAGCTTCCTAAGGCTAAGCAGTAACTACTCCAAGGCACCTAAGAATACATTTCCAAACATAACCAAAGGAATTACAATGTAATAATAAGTGAGAAGATGTTTTCACCTCCCCACAACCTCTAATACACAACTGAGCATCTATATCAATAACATGCTGACGGTAAAGGTTGTCTTTAGTTGGAAGCCTGTCTCGAAACAGACGTCAAGCAAATAAAATCACCTTCAAAGGGACGTCCTTATGCCACAAAGAAGACACGGGCTCCTGAAGATCGACAGGAACATTTGCATTTAAAAAATTATAAGCACTTCGGACTGTGTAAACTGAAGATGTTTCCAAACGCCATAGCCTCCTGCCGATCCTATCAACCTGCACAGTGACATTTTGAAGTAAAAGCCTAAGGTCCCCTAGTAACTCCTCCTCCCATGTAAACAACCTGCGCCTCCATCTCCACGCCACCCCCTCCGACTCCCACCCCATCAAAAGCATATCAAACACAGATACATCCTTAAACAAAAACAACTCAAATTATCTAGGAAATCTATCTTTAAAAGACACTCCACCCACCCAGACATCAATCCAAAAAAGAGTGTTTTTGCCATCTCCCACAAACTGTCTGACATTACCATGAAACCACTCATCTGTTCGCAAAGCTGAAATATCTCTCCACCAAACATAGACATCACGACCACCCTCCCTCACCCGGCCCCACTCCATTCCATAACAAGCCGACAACACATTATACCATAAACTATCCCTCTCCACCAAGAATCTCCAACACCACTTCCCTAATAAAGCAATATTAAAATCTCTAATTCTCCTAACCTCCAACCTCCTGACTTCGACAATTAGATTTTCAATCAATCCAAGTAATTACTCTCAAAAATTAGACCTGCCCACCTTATAACCAAAAAATAAATTACTCTCAGACAAAGAATGCATTAGAACATGGAAACCCTCTGCAGCCAAAAGAAACAGAAAGGCCGAAAGAGGATCACCCTGCCTCAACCCTCTTTCCAAAGGAAACTCATCTGCTGGGGACCCATTCACCAAAACCGAAGCCGTAGCCGCCCCAATACACTCTTTTATCCACTTATGCCAGAGAGTCGGGAAACCCATTTTCACCATCACCTCACACAAATGGTTCCAGTCAACAGAATCGTAGGCTTTTTCAAAATCAACCTTGAAAAGAATCAATTCCTTTTTACATTTTCTAGCTTCATCAACCACCTCATTAGCAACCAAAATTCCATCAAGAATCTGACACCCTTTAATAAAAGCCGACTGAGAATCAGATATTAACGAGCCTATCACCAATCGGAGCCTGTTCGCAAGAATCTTTGCCAAAATTTTATACATACTACTCACCAAAGATATGTGGCGAAAGTCAATGAGACGCTGCAAATTTTCAAAAGAAATACCATCCGGACCCGAACACTTATAATTATCGCAATCCCACACAACAGCCTTCACCTCTTCCACCGAAAAAGGCTTAATTAGACCAGTCCCTTGTTGATGAGATAAGGATCTGAACTGAATACCATCCATACTAGGCCTATTCAGCCGACGAGACTGAAAATGACTCGAAAAATGAGAGAACACCGTTGCGCGGACCTTGTCCACCCCCTCAATCAACACGCCCTCAACCATAAAAAATTGAATAGCGTTCCTTCGGTGTTTACCAGACATGATACTATGAAAGAATTTCAAGTTCGCATTCCCTTCGCGTAACCACTGCATCCGCGACTGTTGCTAACATATACTATAATTAACACGGGATAACTTGTACAATTCCTCAGAATACCCATGAAGTTCTTCTATTTCCTCATTCAACAAAACCACAGACTGGGCCTTCAACTTCATAGATGAAATTTGGTCCTTCAATGATGAGATCTTAGTTGGTAAATTTTCGAAATGACATTAATGCCATTCTTTTAGTGCCAATTTAATGAGTTTGAATTTTTCTTTTAAAACATAACCGCCCCAACCATCCACCTGGAAAGTACACCACTTTTCACGAACAAACCCGTTATAACCTGTAAACGTCGCCCAACATTTTAACATACGCAAAGGTCGAGGACCCCAATTCTCCTCATCGATACTAAGATGAATATGACAATGATCAGATAAACCACGTGTCGAAGCCAACTGAAGGCAATTTGACCACGTCAAACACCATCTCTCCGATAATAGGAAACGATCAAGACGACTCATAGAATTTCCGTCCCCTCGAAACCACGTAAACTTGTGACCCCCGAAGAGGTAAATCCAACAAACAGTTATCTCTGATAAACTGATTAAAGTATGCGCTCCCAACATGCTGATCGGAACTTTCCACGCTTCTACGTTCCTCTAAACATCGAACGGTATTAAAATCCTCGTAAACACAAATGTTAAAATAGATAAAGTTGACAACCGCTGTGTAATTTGGAACTATTAAATATTCTAAGTCAACTAAATAATAAAAACATAATTTTGATATACAATCAATCACATATGACAATTTAAATTTCTTGTAAAAAAACTTATGAAAATTTAAATTCAAACTAAACAATGTTATGTATGTGTAATTTAGGTATTCTTTCCACACGGCTAGATATACTAATTTCTCAATATAAATAGAATCACAATAGACAATAAAACCTATTCAAAAGTATTAATTTTGTTAAATTTCTAGTGTTGAATTTAAACTCAGATTCTTCTTTTAAAAATTTAACTCTTTATCGGGTAGTAATAATATTCTTAAACTTTTATTTTCACTGTTTTCTATTTTCTTTTCTACCACTCACTTGCATTATTTTATGTTAATTCTTTAATTCTCACGGAAAATAGACTTGTCATTAACCATTTGAGTTTGACAGAGAGGTGAGTAAAACTTAATAAAGAATTATTTTCATAAGGAATTAAACTTAAGTTCTCTCGAATAATTTATCATAAAGAAAAATCATTAATTTTATTATTTTTTTACAACACTTTAATATATTTTATATATATATATATATATTTTATGATTTTTTTTTTAAGAGATAATAATCATATATACATTTTTTTTTTTTACAAAAGATAATGATCATCATCTTATTGAACACATTTTGTATTACCATTTATTTATTTGACATTCATTCATGTCGGCTCCTACCTAGTGGCTAACTGTTTATTTTTCACCGACTAATACTGGCTCGAATGAGCTGCCAACCGTCATGAAGGTTCTCTCCACACACAACACGGAGTGCCGGCAAGCCTGCCTTCACACCTCCACTCTCTAATTTCTCCTATCATTTTTTATTTAAATAAATACTTTTAATCATTCTTATTCCTCCACGTCCTGTATATTACACAACAAGAAATAGCATTGTTCAATAGATAAATGTAACATAATTATAAAAGGAATTTTTCAAACCGCTTACGTTTTAATTAATTATTGAATTTTATTAGTGTTTTTGCATTTTCAATTGCTTCGTGTAAAAGTTTTCCACTCTTTCATTAAATCACCGACTGACTCTTCTCTATGGCGGCTATACCCAATTTGAATCTTTCAATCTTTACCATATATATATATACACGAACCATTCTAATGGGGTTGACGATTGAAGCATATATATTTTTTGCATGCAAAACATAAATCAAGGTAACATAAACTAACAAGCATATAGTATATTTTTACATGTGTATGTTAAAGGTGGCGAATTCAAAAGACAAAGTTGTTATCAAAAGTGAATTCAATGACCATCCTACATTGTCAACTGAAATGATATTTCCAGGTTTGAATAGGGATAGAGAGATGTCTGCAATGATCTCAGCTTTGACTCATATCGTTTCTGGAGATGTTCCTACCCAAAGTGACGGTCATATAGTTCATCATAATAGTGCAATTGAAGGAAGGGTTTCTTTTGCAACAAATATCAATAGCAATATGTCTTCTCCTTCTACAACACAATCTTTGTCTTCTCCTTCTTCTTCATCTAACTATGCTGCTAGTTCTTCTCTCAAGAGAACTAGGGAAGATGATAGATTTGTTGGTGATTTCAAATTCATCGGTGGTTCCTCTCCTGCTTTGCCAACAACAAGTAAGCACCAAATTAAATCTTTTTTTCTCTTTCATCATTTTTTTTTACTAAACCTCATGTATAAACTTGGTAATTCTAAGTTCGGTTAGAAAATAAATAAATTGAAGTATAGATTTGGTAATCCGAAGTTCGGTCATAAGATTGGATGATCTAGTCAAGATTCAAACCATGTACAAAACACCAATTTTATGTATTTTCTTTAATTTTTTGTTTGTAACATAAAACATTAGAACATAACAATTCTCAACAAATAAAACATGTTTTTTTTTTCTTAATTTTTATTTGAAGTAATAATGTAAGTACTCCTATAACTTAGGCAAGTCCAACATGTGATATTCAATTAATTCATTTTCTTAAAGTATTCGTTCAACATATAATTACATTTAATTTTAATTAGTTCATTCACTCAAGTTATTTTTGTCTTTACTTCATAGATATGGTTTGTATATTTAAGGTTATTATTATGTTGTATCTTCCATTAAATAGAAAGCTTATTATTATGTAAATAATAATGCAGTTGCAGAAAGTTCAAGCATTAATAGGACAGCAACAAGAATAACCAGAGAAATGGGGAATGCAGTATACGAATATAGAAGAACAGAGAATGTAGTAAGAGAAGGAGAAGCAAAGAGAAAATACAGAGGAGTGAGACAGAGACCATGGGGAAAATGGGCAGCAGAGATAAGAGATCCATTCAAAGCAGCAAGAGTATGGTTAGGAACCTTTGAAACTGCTGAAGCAGCTGCTAGAGCATATGATGAAGCTGCTCTTCGTTTTAGAGGCAACAAAGCCAAACTCAATTTCCCTGAAAATGTTACTCTTCGTAACCCTCCACCAGCTACTACTACTACACAATGGAACGTTTCGAATTCACCGAGTTCAATTGTTTCTATTACAACTTCTACTGACCCAGTTGTTCATACTAGACCTTTTGCTAACTCTTCTCAGCATTCAACAAACTTTTATGATCGTTTTCAGTTTTCGGGTATTCCTTCTACAAGGAATGTTTATGATGATAATGTGATTATGACTTCTTCTATGGCTTCTCATCTACAATCTTCATCATCGTCGCCAGCTTCTTCTTTGTCATCATCTTCTTCTGCATTTGCTTCTTCTATGCAGGGCAATACTTCGGTTTCCTCGTTTTATTCTACTCAGTTGCCACCTTGGTCAGCTTCGGATCATACCTCTTCTCCCTCCAGATGATCAGTTTTCTATGAAATATAATTCATTTTTGCTTTTTAAAAAAAAAAAGTTTTCTATGAAATATAGACAAAGATATGGATATCAAACACGACACTGATACACTTGAGTACGACATCCGTAATAATATGTAAAAAATGGAAGTATGTTTGTTTCATGTCATTGTCAGAACTCCGATATGAAGTGTCAATGCTACATCGTCTCTTGAATTTAGATCATGTGCACCTTCTCCACCTTCTCCTGCTGTGGATCCAAACACAAATTTGCTCTTTTATTACATTTTTTTTCCAATAGCTAAATGCCAATTCATTTACAATTCATGACATTTTTTGTGGTGATAATGTTTCTAGAAATGCAAATTTTAATTTTTCTTTGTTATCTTTGTTAGATAGTACTCAATATTTGAATGGAATTTGATTCCCTACCAATTGGGAGTAATTGTAGTTACTCGAGTTTGCAAATTATGTTCCATAGTTTTGAAATTATGAAAGTGGCACGTTAGCGACATCATAACATGACAAGAGAATAATGTGTTTGACCATTTGTATTCATTTAACGAGTCTTCTTCGGCACTGGTTATGCTGGTTATGATGCATAAGAAAATCCTTATGCACTCTCCATAAATTCATAAATGATTTTGAAGTACAACTCACAGAAACTATTAAGTACATCTAATGGTTTTGAAGTACAATTTACATAAACAAGTCCTTAGTTTTTTTTTTTCACCTGCTAGAAACAATTAAGTACATCTAATGATTTTGGAGTACAACTCATATAAACCATTTCTAAATTTATACAAGTTGTATAAAGATTTTTTTATGTATCATAACCACACCCATCTTCTTCTACTAATTCTTTTCTTACCA
>Ga0099826_10004167_pt1 | contig 10067 bp, 3 predicted proteins | sample Mtrugardesep15_FD_76830 | JGI IMG/M metagenome (GOLD analysis project Ga0099826, IMG submission 76830) | Root nodule microbial communities of legume samples collected from California, USA - M. trunc garden sep15 | ecosystem: Host-associated > Plants > Roots > Nodule | place: USA: California...
AAAAAAATACTCATTTTTTTTATTGTTTTGTGAAATCATATATGTGTGTGTGTCTATATATATATATATATATATATATATATATATATATATATATATATATATATATATATATATATATATTTATTTTTTTTTATTTTTTTTTATTTTTTTTGTTTCATGATGATTTAATTCTAAAATATATCAATTTTTTTATAGGTTGCTCAAGTGTTGTTGACACTTCCATATTCTTTCTCTCAACTTGGGATGGTATCAGGCATAGTGTTTCAGATATTCTATGGACTTATTGGAAGCTGGACTGCTTATCTAATTAGTGTACTCTATGTTGAGTACCGTGCTAGAAAGGAAAAAGAAAATGTTAACTTCAAGAACCATGTCATTCAGGTTAGTTTTTTTTATTGAACTAAAATGGTTAATGAGTTTTCGTTAAAATTCAATAGATTGAGAGTATTGAAGTTCCAACTCTGGCTAGAACAATCATTCTACATATTTTATGTACTTCCTATCTCTTGTCTCGAGTTTATTTCTTTCTCGGATTTTAAATTGTGGTTGTGGTAATGGTCGCATAGTCATACTTGACATTATTGAGAATCTTAGTCAATTATTACAAATGTAGCATCAGTCACAGTCGCAATGATATAAAAAAACCTAAAATATCATGGTCTTGATTGTGAAAAGTCAAACTCAATTCCCCTTTGAGGAAAAACACGCATTTAGACGCAGTAAATAATTTATATTATAAGTAATTAAATAAGTTTTAAATGATCTCGACTTTCAATTTTGATTGGACTATCGAGATTAAGAAATGTGCGACGTAGTTACAACTTCCAACAACTATTTTTGGGCGTTGACCTTTTTTATTAAAACTTCGGTTCTTCCATCATGCATATTTGTTTTTAAGGTTAAATAAGTTTTTCGTACCTATAAATATAGTAAATTTTGATTTTAGTCCCTAAAAAATAAAATGAGTTTTTTTAACCCTTGTTTCTAATATGACTATTGAAACAACATTGTTTTTGTGGATTTTCAGTGGTTTGAAGTTCTTGATGGATTACTAGGTAGATATTGGAAAGCATTGGGGTTAGCCTTCAATTGCACTTTTCTCCTCTTTGGATCAGTCATTCAGCTTATAGCATGTGCAAGGTGAGATCTTTACTTATTTTTTAAATGCAATTTGAGTAATAAAATATGGGTTTTCATTTGATTGATTATTATATACTTTTTTCTTCTTTCTAATGTTGGTTGTTATGATTACAATATGCAGTAATATATATTACATAAATGATAAATTGGACAAAAGGACTTGGACTTATATTTTTGGAGCTTGTTGTGCTACAACTGTGTTCATACCTTCCTTCCACAATTATCGTATTTGGTCTTTTCTTGGTCTTGGAATGACCACTTATACTGCTTGGTATATGGCTATAGCTGCTATAGTTAATGGCCAGGTAAATTAATTCTCATCCTTGAGTTGCAAGTTGCAACAATTAATATTGAAAGAATTGTTTTTACTAAAATAAGTTAAATACGAGTTTTCTTTATTTTTGAGCAAAGTAAATACGAGTATTGTAACCAAAAAAAGAAGTAAATACGAGTATTCTTAAGGTAAAAGCAATTCAAAAATTAAATTTATTTAAAAGCTCAATTAAATATTAAAAGCGATCCAAGGTCAAATGGTTGAGTGTTGGATAGACATCAAACAGCACTCTAGGATAATAAAGGTGTCATCTTAACATAAGGAAAATGTTGGACCGGCATCCATACAAATGTATATACGGAGAGATAAAGATATAAAAAGAATGATGTGATAAATTGATGATGTGGCTTGAAGAAAGTGATAGGAGAAAAAAAGTGTTTAATGCATGTTTGGAAATAAAAAAAAAAGTGCAAATTTTGTTGTTCTAAGGTTTTAAATTGTGGACCACTGCATTAAAATTTGTGAAGGTCCAAGTTGGTCTTGATATTGTTTATATTTATTAAATAAGGATGATGCAATCACAACTACTATAATGGATAGCCAATTTTTTTTAACATTTATATTCAAGAAAAGATATGGCCAAAACAGAGTTTCTTTAGTGGTGAATTTATAAGTGAAACTTTTCATGTATAAATTAGTTTTATATCAATGAATTAAGTTTAATATAAGAGTATTGTTTGATGGACATTTCATTATGCACCTATAGAGAGATCTACATTCACACTATCCAAAGGACAAAACCAAAAAAATGGTGAGAAAGTGAGGTTCATCCTAAGTGTAGAATTGAGGGATGAAATGTCTATTAAATATTTTCCTTAAATTGTATTTGGATAGAAGAATGTTTCCAGGGAATTCAAATACTTTTACATGAATTCTTGAGGGAATTCAAATTCAGCATTACCCATAGATTGATTTTTGCAAATTATGTTTACAGATAGAAAATGTGGTACACTCTGGTCCAACAAAGCTAGTGCTGTACTTCACCGGAGCCACTAACATACTCTACACATTTGGTGGACATGCTGTGACAGTGTAAGTAGCACCAATATATTCTCCCTCTTCTTTCTCATGTTTCTAATTTTTTTCTTCTCCTATTTGTGAAGCTTGTTGTCTCTGTTATCCTATCTATTCAGTTGTTCAATTAATAAATGAAAAGGTTTAGTTATAAAATTGGTTTGGTTGCAATTGAGTTAAAAGTAAAATAATTTATATTTGAAGTTTTTTTTACTAAAGTTAGTGTAAATTGTTTAGTTCAATGTAAAATGACTTTTTATCGATTCGAGTCAAACCGGCTGTTCTAAGAAAATTTGTCAAAAAATGTTTCGAGACAAAATCGATTTTTTTTCATGCTTCCTGTTCCAAAAGACATTTTTCGATGACATGTCGTTGTTTTATTGGGTAGAACAATGACATGTTGTTGTTAATACAATCAAATATGATTAGTTAAATAATTTAATTAATAAAGCAAAATAATATAGGTTAAAATTGAACGATGACATGCCGTATAGAACATAAAACGTGAATTTTGTAAAATAATATAGATTAAAATTTTGTACCAAAAAAAAAATATAGATTAAAATTGAAAAGCAAAATATTTAAAGGACCAAAAATCAAAAAAAATTTAGTGAAACTAAAATGGAAACATATATTTGGAAAGACTAAAAACTTATTTTTTTTAATAAGTGAAATGAGAATTGATCAGAGTACTATATTTGTTGTTAGTTTTTGTCATCAAACTGCACACAGTTCAAGTTTCATGATGTCATAATCTTAATTTTAGAAATTTCAATGTGTCCTTTGTGATTGCTATTATTTTTGTGCCTAGATCTTTTGTACCTATAAAGTGAATAATTATTATGACATACACACACGTTTGCATTGCAGAGAGATTATGCATGCAATGTGGAAACCTCAAAAGTTCAAGTACATATATTTTCTGGCAACTTTGTACGTTTTCACACTAACGATTCCTTCAGCTGTTGCCGTTTACTGGGCTTTTGGTGATGAGTTGTTAAACCATTCCAATGCTTTCTCTCTTCTCCCCAAAAATGGATTCCGGGATGCTGCCGTTATCCTCATGCTCATTCATCAGGTAAGCTTTTTTATCCATTATAGTCTAAACTTTCATAAAATGTCACATCTTAAAAAAGAATTAACTTTTTTTAAACGAAAAACGTTATTTGTTATTTGACAACCATTATAAAACAACACATTCCTAAGTTCAAGTACATATATTTTTTATTATCTTATAATAAAAAATATATAAGACATATTTGGTTTAGTTTGGACCACCTGATGCATGAGTCTAACTTTGAGCATTATTTTGCCATTTTTAGATTAGATCATCCATCAAACTTTATTATGTTGCATCCACATGTGAAACATAATAAGATTTGATGGAACTATCTAATTTAAAGGTGGAAATTAAGTGATCTAAGTTGGATCATGTATTTGATGGTTCAAACTAAACTGAATCTACAAGACAATATGTGTTGACACGAAAACCAAATAAAATAAAAGATAATTAAAATGCTAAAATGACTACGCATAAACATTTGTCTATTAGATTGTTCTAAAATAGTTGTCAATATATTATTTCTTCTTTTAAAAATAAAATCATGAACTTGGATCATCTTCTTTCAATTTTTTTCATCCTCTCTTCTAACTCTTTATCTCTCTTAATATCATTTTCTCTCTTAATTAAAAAATACAAAATAATCAAGAGAGAATATGATTAAAAGAAAGATAGAGAGTTAGGAGAGAAAGTGAAGGAGAGGATCGAAAGTGTAAAAACATATATGTTGCTCACTTTTGAGTGGCAAATAGTTCTAAACATCAGGTTTGCATTTTTTTTTAAAGACCAAAGTAATATATACACTAAATTCACACTACAAGGTAATTTAATTTTTTTATATATATAATATCTAAATTCATAATAAGCAAAATATAGTATAAACATTATGTTTTTACCCATAATAGCCCATATTAATACTGCAATGCCAATTTTATTATCTTCCTTAGTTAATCTATTGAAAAGTTTTTTTTCTTCACAAGGATATAACTTTTGTAGAACTTGCAAATTAGTGTTTCCTTTATAACAATGAGCATTATTATTATTATTATTATTATTTTTTAAGAAAAGCACTATTGGTGTATATCATTTCCAACACTAACTTCAACCTTTCTTATCTAAAATGAATATGCAGTTCATCACATTTGGATTTGCATGTACTCCATTGTATTTTGTGTGGGAGAAGGTTATTGGTATGCATGATACAAAGAGTATTTGTTTGAGGGCACTAGTAAGATTACCAGTGGTGGTACCTATATGGTTTTTGGCAATAATCTTCCCTTTCTTTGGACCCATAAACTCAGCTGTTGGGGCCTTACTTGTTAGCTTCACTGTCTACATCATTCCTGCCTTAGCTCATATGCTCACTTATAGAACAGCCTCTGCTAGAAAGGTAAACCATTACCATCTTTAATCTTGATTGGGATTGAAATCGCATGTCATTAATTTAGTTGTCTCCTTATATATACGATCCTCTATTATTATAATGACACACCATTAATAAATAAATAACAATGAAAAATGGGTGAAATTTCAATTCTCGCAATAAGAAAAGCATACATTTGACGTAGCCATGCAATCAAGATGATTGGACGATCACATTTTGACTTCGATAAATTGGTCAAAAGTAAAAAGAGTCAAATGCGAGTTGACCGATTTTGATTGTGTAAATGTAAAGAAGTTTGACATATGTGTTTTTGGTACAAGTTTTGGAGCTAAAATTTGGATTCATATTTAGACTTTGCATGAAAATTATTAGACCCTTGTCGACTTTGCTAATAAATAAACTTCGTTAGAGAATCTATTTGACTAATGTCTTTAGTGGTTTCTTCCCTTTCGACTACATTTTTTCTATCTACAAAATTGGAATTTAAATATCTTATTATCTAAGAAATTCAAATTCAGCTCCACTCAAGTATAGTGTTATGTATTTCATAAAAGAGATGGGGAGAGGCAACCAAAGAGCCTCTCTTATGTTATGTCCCACAACCATATCTTGTTTATGGTACTTGTACCCTACTATTAATGAGTGGGTTCACAGTCAGATTAAGATATGTTACCTCAGTTAAATTGCCTTCACTTATCCATAGACATTATTGTGTGATCTCTTGCAAACATACGGTCACAACTCACTACTCATGTGCTAGAAAAAATGGGAGCAACAAATGTACAAAAGCATTTAAGGCTTAGATTTGGAAATATTACAAGAAGAATTGAGGCAAGTAGTGGGTCATTTTCTTTTAGTTATTTGATGTAGTTCGATTATTGTACTATGCCTCATGCTGAGCTGGGGGATTTGACTGGATGTTTGGTCTCTTCCTCCCCAAATAATTCATATAGGGAGGGAAAAAGGTTGTTGAAATTTCACAAAAAAAATCCATGGTATTAGAGGGGCCTCCTTGTATATAGAATTTAAACCCCATAGATTTTTTTTTTTTTTGACAATCTTGTTAAATCTCTCTATTAGGCATAATTGTTGCTCGCTTTTTTGGGATATATTTTTTTTTAGTAATACAATAGAAGTGGAAGGTAGTGTAAGACTTAAAGTTAACTAAGGCTTTAAAAGTAACAAATCATGAAGAGACAATTTGTTAAGTACCAAAAGATGAGATAGTAAATAAGGGATTTGTTTGACCTTAGTTTTGGATGACCCTTGATTTGCAGGAACCGTAAAAATTGATTTTTCTTATATTAATCATGATTTTAGTATGGTCAGACAATCCTTTCTTTTAAGACTCAAGTCGTTGTTACCTATGAAATAATTCTAAATGCTTGATTTTTAAGAATCAAAATTTACGTTAACTTGCAATAGAAGCAATTACAAGTATTTATAGTATTTCAGTGATAGATCAACATACACTATTGTGATCTTCGCCTCATTCAATCATAACTAACTTTCTTAAACTTAAGCAAAGTAGTTACAACAGAATTTCTAAGTCTAAAACTGTCTTAGGCTTCAATTGCTTGTGTCGCAAGTAACTAAGGACTATGGTGCTCATCTTCTTCATTACTTAGTAAACTAGCTTCCATTTCTTTTGTGCTATGCTCTAACAATTTTCTCATTTTGCAGAATGCTGTTGAGAAGCCTCCTTCCTTCCTACCAAGTTGGACAGCTGTATATGTCTTGAATGCCTTCATCGTGGTATGGGTTTTTGTGGTTGGATTTGGGTTTGGAGGATGGGCTAGTATGACCAACTTTATAAGACAAATTGACACATTTGGTCTTTTTGCTAAATGCTACCAATGCAAACCTCCAACACCACCTCAAGCACCACCCCCTCATGCACGTCATTAGAGTCAGCTTACATAATCACTTCAACATAGTAAAGTTTAGCTACAATCTATTTCTTCAATACATTGTATTATACATGAGGGAGAATGCATGGTAAATAATTTCCCCCTTTATTTCATGTATGATGGTAGGGTTTTGCATAGTTTGTCCCTTTTTTATATATTTATTCACTCCTTTAAGATTAGTTGAAACAAAAATAGTGTATTATTAAGTGTTGCAATAACTTTTCTATGGAATGCATAGGTCAATTAAGTTAGTTTATCTTTGATTTAATGTAAATTGACCTGTTTCCATACATTCATGTAATAATGAATTAACAAATAAATTCAATGTTAAAATTATGTTTGTTACCAATAAAAAAGAACTTCATGCTGAAATTTATTTGATAATTAATAATAAATATGTCAAAATCAATTACATACTTTTATAATTAATTTTACGTTCTCTAAAAAAAAATCCAAATATTAGCTTTGTTAGGAATGAATTCAAAATTAGTCAACTAATAAGCTTGCTTGTTGTACAAGCAACAACTTTTGTAGGGTTATTATTATTTTTTTGCTATGGCAGTTAGATGGTAGTTAGAGTTGTTATGATTCACATGTGTATGTGAACTAACTCATATCAATTATGTATATAAGTGATTACAAGAGAATAAACAAAGCAGTGAAGTGTGTGATTTGCACTCATAAACTCTACCTATTCTTTCTCTCCCATTACTAATCTTCTTCAACCTAAGTGAAAATTGTGATTGAGTGCAAATACAGAAAACTTCGGTGAGATTCATCTTGTTCCAATATTTGGTATCAGGACCTGTTTGAATCACATAGATTCATCAATGGCTACACATCCAAACAGAAACTTCTTTGCAAATCTTCCTATTCTTGATGGAAAGAATTACGATGATTGGTGCAAACAAATGAAGGTGATATTTGGATACCAAGTCATTTGTGATTTGGTGCAAAATGGGTTGACTCCCATTAGTGGTCGTGCTACAAATGAAGAGAGCCGAAGTGCTCTAAAAGGTGATACGTATAACCAAGCGAACATTTTTTATTATTTATTTTTTTGTTACGTAGTTGTGAACAATTATTATTTTTGGAATGAAAGAGGGCCGAAGTGCCGGTACCCATAAACTTTGAAAAATGATGTTCACACATGTGTTTAAGCTGAAATACATTAGTAAAAGACTAAAATGCCCTTCGGCAGTTAACTGTAGCTAGATTCAATTTCTTCAGCAGTTAACTGCCACCAGATCCCTTTTTTCTCGGCAGTTAACTCCCGATGCGTCCTGAAGACTTGAAATAGAGAAGCACTTGCTTCTGGACCTGTTATGTATTTTAAACACATAAGACAAACCTGCTCGGATGTGTTTTGACACATAATTCAACCTGAATTGCAAACCTGTTTCAACATTGTATTTTTGCGGAATCATCAATATTTGACACAAACAAGTCAAAATACGAGACGAACATAGTTATAAAAGTATTTTATTTTACTACAATACACTATAAAAGTACCAACATAGTTAAAACCAATGTACGAGAACATGTCATCAAATTACAAACATACGAACCACTGTCATAAATATACAAAAAGTAAAAAACAAGTCCTAAACAAGAGCTACAAGTAATCCTAATCCTGGTCCTGCTCCTGCTCGGCATGCTGCCTCCTTGGCCTCCGGCCTCGCCTCCTGGTCAATATCTGTGTGATCTGCTCCCTAATATGGCGCATGGCCGCAGATCATTGTTCATGGCTCATCACCTCCTGACCCAACTGCTCATTAACACATGCAACAGCGCCAGCTACCATGTCATAGGTATCAGGCGAGCCTCTCGCCTCATACTGCTCCCACTACTGTGCAATGATCTGCTCCTCATTAGCTGGCCTCGGAAGATCTTGTTGAAGCAAAAATCCCTTTAAAATTGTTTTTAAATGATAAACAAACTCTTGTATTAAAATTAATATTATAATTTTATTTTGTTATCTAATGTGTGCTCTTGAGTGGATTTTATTAAGGATAGGAAAATTCAACTCTCATATTATGTTCAAGCAATGTGTCCTTTGATTATAATGATCAAGTTTCTCAAAGAAGAATATGACGATAATTCATTTTTAATTAAGAAAGGATAATTAATTGAATTAAATCCATAAGCATCAAAGAAAGGAAAGGCATGCGCAAAAGAGCAAGACAAATGGTCATACATTCTTCAATTCAACATGTGTTAAATATTTACTAAAAGAAAGGATGATGGGAAGGCCCTAGATTGAATCTTGGTGAGCAAGAAAAGCAAAAAGTCATGTACAATGTAAACTTGATGACCAAGTATGCAAATAATTAAAGAAATAGTTTCTTGGAGGGAAATCAATACAAGAACAATAAAATATGCATCTTGAAGCACAAGCAAGAAAAAGTGAAATGACTTTTGACTGTTCATGTACGTTTGGTAAAGTGACACGCTCAGGCTCTTAGTGTTAAAGTTGAGGATGAGGATGACATGCTCAAACTCAGCATACAAAAGAATAGGAAAATGGCAGTTTTGCAATTCCTATCAAACATACAAGTGTGAACATATGCAGCATATTGAGGAATGAGGATTGGCTATAAATAGAAGTATTCTCTCAACAAAGAAAGCATGAATTTGAAAAACACTCACAAGCCTTCTATCAAGTGAAAAATTCATCAATCAATCTCAATACAAATACTCTTACTGCTCTCAATTACATTCTTGGCTCATCTTCTTAAGAGTATTTCAAAGTACAACCTCTCATTCTCTTAGAAAGTTTGAAAGTTGTAATTAGATCCAAACATCAAATCTTATTTTGATTGTATATCCTCAAGCCTTTAAAAACTTGAGTGATAGTGTAAGCTTACTGAAGCTAACAATATCAGTGGTGTAAGCCTGGTGAGGCTAAGAAAATACATAGTTGATTGTATATTCTCAAGCTCTTCAAAAGCACAAGTGATAGTGTAAGTCTGGTGAGGCTAACATAATACATATGTGTATATCCTCAAGCTCTTCAAAAGCACGAGTGATAGTGTAAGCTTGGTGAGGCTTAGAGAATACATATTGTTTTGCACATTGCAAAGAGGAGGAAGTGTTGGTGTAAGCCCTATAGGCCAATAGTTTATGTTAAACTTATCTTATGTATCATGACTTTTATTATTGAATAATATATGGCACTCTTTATTATATTTATATAATGTTAATAAAGTCCTTAGAATAGAT
>Ga0099826_10004168_pt1 | contig 10066 bp, 5 predicted proteins | sample Mtrugardesep15_FD_76830 | JGI IMG/M metagenome (GOLD analysis project Ga0099826, IMG submission 76830) | Root nodule microbial communities of legume samples collected from California, USA - M. trunc garden sep15 | ecosystem: Host-associated > Plants > Roots > Nodule | place: USA: California...
GTGAGTTAACTCACGCTAGTACAATTTGAAATGTACAGTTTGGATTGAAATGCTGAGCCACTCATTTCTTTCATACGGATAGTGTGTGTGCTGACTTGGCTGCAATATATGGCTTTTATGATATTGCTGCAAAAATATCATTTCTTTAGTTGGTTGTGGTTAATTTCATTATATTACTACACTATTCTAATTAATTATTTGTCACACAGAGATCTAATGTGCTCACTTGGGAACCTCTTACCTGGAGTACATGCATAAAAACAACTCAGCCTAATTTATTAAGTATCTCAAGACTCAAATAACATCACCAATAATTATAATCCAACCCCAAGTTGAGTATAATACTCTCGCTCATGATGACAAGAGGTGTGATGCGATTACCATCAAGGTGGATGCAGTATATTGTAGTTCAACTCTGATACCACAGTTGACATAATTGTAGGAGATAATTTCAAAGAAAGCAAAAAAAACAAGTTTAGTACGTGAGTTAACTCACGCGGGGTGTAACACCTGCGTGAGTTAACTCATGTGGCGTGACTTAAGTCACACATGTGTAAAAATTAAGTCACGTTTTTTACACTTGCGTTAGTTAACTAACGCACGGGTATTTTCGGCAAGGTTGCAGGGCGCGAGTGTTTTGTGCAGGGGGAAGAGCAGAATTCTATGATGATTAGGATGTTAGGACCCAAAATTGTATCTTAGACAACTGTCTTCGTGAATGATTGTATACAAGTAATAATTTGCTATATATTACACGGTCTTGACTTAATCAAACGATCTTGTCTTGGTATTCTATAATGCCTCTAGAGCGTACTCATATGACAGTCCCCTTATGAGATAATGACTTAGGGTAACATGGTCCTGTGATAGATTGGGCTTTGGCCCAAACTGAAAAAGTTTCCCACACTTGGTTGAGAAAGAGAACTATAAACCTCATCTCATGACCCTCGATTTCATTTGTTATACCTCATTTCTCAGCTAGCCAATGTGTCACAGACGATTGACACTACATCCACCTTGATCCCAAGTTTTTCTCGGGGGAAAGACATGAACATACATCTTGGTTGATGCCTTATTATTAGAGACATAAAGATGTCAACAACACCAGTTGGACAAATAAATATTAAAGTCACATATTTCCTGAGATACTTACACAAATTTTAAATTGCATTAAAATGTTCACTACTTTCCATTTAAACAATAATACTTTTTGTTATACTAATATTGCAGGTATACTCCATCGTCATAACAACTTTGGAACACCTTAAAATGTGCAGTCAATATAATAAACCATTCCATTTTCCACTGCCCAAGCTCAAGTCATCAATCATTCATCCACAACCTATAAGCTCCAAGCCTCAATTGTTCCTGCACAACCTCCAAACTCAAGGCCTCAATGATTCTTCCACGACTTCCAAGATCAAGGCCTTAATCATCCCCTCACGACCTTCAAGCTTGCGACCTTAATTAGTTTTCCATGACCTTCTAGCTCAAGGCCTCAATAATTCTTCCACGACCCCAAACTCGAAGCTTTCAGTTACTCTTCCACGACCCTAAGATTAAGGCTTATAACTATTCTTCCTTGGCCCCAAGATGAAATGACTTCGTATAATCCATGGCCTCAGGCAAAGGGACACCAATATATACATCTACCACTTTACAAAGGGAATTAGATGCATTCGAGTGTGTCAGTTGGATGAAACTTTATCAATTACTAATATTAATTGTATTTAAGCCATATGATCCTACAATTCAACTCATAAGACGTTAAAGAAAAATTTACCTATATGGCACTCCCATTTTAGAATCATCAGCCAACAACAAAGAGACAAGATCTACATGAATTAATGAATCATCTCCCTTCTTAGACAAAGTTGGACCCCCCCCAAAGGCCACGCAGAATCCATCTCCTCATTACCAAGGACATATACTCGAGAGTTCATAAACACAACATTTCTTAATTTTAAAGAATTGGCACTGCTACAAGCCATCATTTGACTCCTTCAGCTATATGAATACAATTAACAAGACCCAAAAGGATACAAAGATATAACATACTTTTGTTCCAACAAATATGACTGAAGATAAGCCATCACCTCACTCTGTCAGCTAACAACTTGGGGTAAACTATTTCGAACTGGGCCAAGGCCCAATCCATCACTAGAACGGGTCACCCTAATCATCATACTAGAATTCTGCTCTTTACCTAAACGGTTTTTCTCATTCCCTAAGTAAATGTCCATATTGCTCCTGCGTGAGATAACTCACGTTGTGTGGGTTAAGTCACGCTACGTGAGTTAACTCACGTTAGTTTTTCACTGCAATTTTCCTTCTCTTCTTCTTCAGGTACGGTCTGCCTTTTGTGTCTCCGAACAACATACCGGTACCAACAGTAAATGGCACTAGAGCAGCGATTGAAATCATATATGTTTTGATATTCATCATATTTGCACCTATGAAGGAAAAGATCAAAATCTTTTCCCTATTCACCTTGGTACTCTCTGTATCCTCTGCTGTTGTTTTCGTCTCCCTTTTTGTCTTACATGGCAATCTTAGGAAGGGGAAATCATCATGTATGGTTCTCCACTCTCAATTAGGGTAAGCCAATTTACGGTACAACGATTTTAACCACAAAAAAGCACAAAATTTAAGCATGAATTACAACATCATATTCCATAAAGATCCATAAAAAAACTGATAAATCAAAGATGCAATTTTTTTATATGAATTTGAATGTGGAAATTCAATTATGAAAATTCTGGTATGTGTTAATTATGAAACTAAACAATCAGAAAATTGAAACAAGTTGATGATGAGATGATAAGATTTAAAAAAGAAGGGGATATGATGAATTGATCGAGATCAGTGATTGGGATGGGAAAAAAAAGAAGAGAAAGAAAAATGACAGTGAAAAGCTAACGTGACTTAACTCACGTTCATTCACGCAACCTTTTACACCTGCATGACTTAAATCATGCATCGTGAGTTAACTCAAGCAAATTTAACACTAACGTGAGTTAACTTACGTTGGGGCAATATAGACATTTACTTTGGGAATGAGCAAAATTGTTTGAGTAAAGAGCAGAATTCATCATACTATGAAGTCCAACTTATGGTTGAGGCCCAAACCTAATTACATATCTCTTAGACTATATAAACCTTACTTTATCACCTTTTACGGTATTCTTATTTTTACAAATATACCCTCATAAAAAGTTGTGCAACATTAATTACACCCGTTAATATTAAAAACACAAACATTAAATAAGGGAGGATCGGAGGGAGAAGTTTAATTCACGTAAATTTTACTTTTTTTTCGTTATATAAATTTATACATGATCAATCAAATTTTATTAAAAATACTATTTTGTTTTGATAATCAAGAAAATGAAAAATAAATTCATGGTGAAAATTACTAGGACCATTTTAGATTAGTTTTTATTGCATTTGATATTTTAAATTGAAATTGTATTCTTGTAAAAAAAAAAACAGTTTTATTTGATTGCTAACATATATATGAACATTTTCCGCCCCCAATTCTGTCTCTATTAGAGACAAAAATAATTCCGTCTCTAAATTCTGTTGGTATTTCAGTTTTTTCTAGTAGTGGATAGAGAAGATGGAGGAGCTAGGTAGTTTCTACAAAACCTTGATGGAATTAAAATTGGTTTTATCTTAATTTTGTTTAAAGAACTTGATCACATTCTGAATTCTACTCATTAGAACTAATATTATATGCCAACAATATATTAATAGATTGGTTAACGGGGTGACATATTTGAACATTTTAAATAAGAAGTCATGAGTTCGATTTTATACTTTTTAATATCATTTTAGATTTTTGGATATAAAATAATTTTTGAATATAAAATAATTTTTTATATAGGTTATCTGATGAAGATTAGTCACATCTAAGACGTGATACAAACTCATAGTTATAACCCGCTAACAGAAAAAGAACTTGACACTATGTCTATGTGAAACATTTTTTGGTAAACTATCGAATTTTTGTAAACTATCAAGTAATGACAATCATGAATTATCTCCGCAAGCTTTGTCACATTAAGCAAACATTGAAACTGATCCATGGTCGGTCAGGGTCTCAATCCATTTATTTTTGCAGCATTCCATTTAGAATATTTCCATTAAAAATATGAATATTATGTGAACCTTCTGTTTTCAAAGGATTGACATAGACATATATCTAATGACCGAAAATGAGAAATTCTAAACCGATCTTTAACTTGCTTCCAAATGTTGGCACCTATGATAGTAATTTCCATTCTATTTTGTTCTAAATATATTAGCTTAGTGTTTGATATTTTAGTCTTAAAATATTTAGTTTAAATTTTCTCAAGAACCATCGTAAAATATCATTAACTTAATAACTTAACTACTAAGTTTTTAATTTAACAATTTAAAGACTATATACACAAGAAAGAACCAAAAAATATGTACTATTCGCGAGCATCTGTACACAAGAAAGACATGTATTTTGAAACGAGTGTTGGTTCTTTTTTGTGATACAAACTCGTTAAATTAAGGAGTACATACCTTTTTGGTTTGATACATACCTTTTGGTTCTTTCAAAGTAAGTCATGCTGGAATGTTGGAAATTGAGCAGCAAAACATAAGGCTGTGATAATTGAGCTAAATTTGCGGAATGAACTTAAAGTAGCTTTCAAGTGTCAATTAGCAGCTGAGTTCAACACACGATTTTTGTTAAGTGTAGATTGAATGAGTCTTATATTGAAATTTGAAACAGGGAATTATTAATTATCTATTTGTATAGACAATAGATAAGGTTTAGCTCCTGAAGTGTTTTTTTAAAAAATAAATATGGAGTGGTTAAATAAGCATTTCCAAGTACTGTAAAAACGACGCATATGGTAAAAGATTGCATGTACATTTTTTATGTTGGGGGTGCAATGTTGAACTCAGCAATTTTCCACTTCTCTTTCATTAGTGTGTGAATGTTTTTTTTTTTTGAAAGAATTAGTGTGTGAATGTTTTGGTGTTAGTCTCTTAAAAATAATCATTTGCTTAAAAAAAAATCATTTCTTCTTGGTTGTTATAGTGACGTATGCAATGATATAATTTCACATCTTAATTTAGTATTTCACATAGTTTAGAAGTTAACTAAAGTCTCAACTATGGACTTTCTCCTTTTCTTTGTCATGTTTCTAAGCACTAATGTTATTGTCACTCTCAATGATCACAAACTCTAAAAAAATATATCAAACGTTGATTCACTCTTGCCCGACCAACATTTTCAGATAACTAATTTTGCTTTATTTTTATTTTTTTAAAGAAGCTCACATGTAATGTCGTATGTACTTTATTTTATTTAGAAATGGAAGTCATGGTAAAAAAGTAAGAAGAAGGAAAAAGATTTAAAATTAACTTAATTTTTAGTTGATTGGTAGAAGAGAAACAAGAATAAGTAGCTCATTTAATTGAGTTAAAAGATTAAATGAGTTAAACAATAATATTGCTGAGTTCGATCCCTCAAATGAGAAATATATTAACTAACATTATAATTATCATACTAACATTTCTCATAAAAAAATGAGAAATGATATTTGTACAACCATTTAGTGACAACCTTTTGACAATTTTCTCGCTCATACTCATATTATCATCTTATTCTCTCTTTTCTTTTTTTTCTCCATTATTTTTTACCAATAAAAAGAAAGAAAAAGAAAATTGTCATACAAGTTGTACTAAATGGTTGTACAAATATCACTATAAAAAAATAGCAATATGGCGAAGAAAGAGATTGTTGACTTAACTCAATATTCAGAATATAAGGTGTATCCCAGAAGAGAATGAGAAAAGGTGGATTATGAAGATGATTGCACTATCAAGTTTTTACACAAGACGAACAGCGATCGACAAGACAGAAAACAAGCAAAGGTAGGTGGGTGTGTGTGTGTGTGTGTGTGTGTGTGTGTGTGTGTGTGTCATATAGCTTAGACATTAACAAACCAATTACAAGCAATGAATCATAACAACGAATCGACTGAAAATAGACTTTTGCTGAATCCAAACAAGCATAAACCCTTTAAAATTGTAGTCTAAAATTTGAAGGAATCCTTAAAAAATTTGAAGGAAAAAAAAAAGATAAAGACTATTTGGTTGATACTTTTCATTTAAAATGACTATATTGCTACTTTTGCAAGTTTGAAAAGAAAAAATAAATCAACCTTTACAATTTCATGGACTAAAATGACTATTTTCTCTAAAATATTGTGTAAGCTATAAAAATCAGTAAATAACTAAATGTACATCATTGCGTTACGGTGTGGAGGGAGGTCGGTTGTAAGAAGGTGGTCGTGAGGCCTCTGTGTGGTGGAGGGATATAGAGGCCTTGCGTCGGGAGGAGTGGTTTAGCGATCATGTGAGTCGCTCTGTGGAAAATGGGAAACATACTTTGTTTTGGTCGAATGTGTGGATTGGTGGAGTGTCCTTTAGAGACAGGTTTAACCGTTTATTTGACCTGTCGACGTTAAAGGGGGTGTCAGTTTTTTATATGTGTCAGTTAGGGTGGGCGATTGGGGGAGAAGCTTGGAGTTGGAGGCAGATGTTGTTTCTGTGGGAACAAGAGTTGGCGGGGGAACTTAGGTTATTACTTTAAAATGTCATTTTGCAGGCTGATAAGGAGGATAGGTGGATATGGAGCTTGGAACCATCTTCGGCCTATACCGTGTGTAGTGCTTATAATACTTGAATTTACAGCCTCCTATTGATTATGCGGTAACTGTATCTTCTCTTTGACATAAGGATGTCTCCCTGAAGGTTGTCTTATTTGCTTGGTGTCTGTTTGTGACCGGGTCCCTACAAAGGATAACCTTCTTCGTGTGGAGTTATTGATGGCACGACACAGATGTGTCTAGTAAGGTGTGGCTCGGTGCAAACATCTGCTCATTTATTTTTACAATGTACTACTTTTGGGTCCGTTTGACACTTCATTTATAGGTGGTTGGGCATTTCTACAGTCATTTCTTTTGTTGTTGTGGATCATTTTAATCAGTTCAGCTTTGGCGGTGGTTACTGTAAGGTGCAGTGTTCAATCTTATAGGTTATTTTGTTTGCAAGCGTGTGGGAAATTTGGAAAGAAAGAAATAACAGGTTATTTAATGGCAAAGATTGCTCGATTGGGCAGGTGGTAGACAAAATTAAGTCTCTGGCTTTCATGTGGTTGAAGGTGAAACATGCTTGTCTTCTCATCAATTACCATGGTTGGTGACTTAGTCCGTTTACCATGCTCGACACTGGCTCTTAGTTTTTTTTTTTCTTGTTTGGTTTTTCGCTCTGGTTAGAGCTTGTAAATATTTGTTTGGACTCTATTGAAGGAAGGTACACCTTTTGTTAGGAAGGACATTTTCATTTATAAATATATTCCATTTTAACCTATTAAAAAAAACTAAATGTACATCATCCTTAAAAAAAACAAAATATTAAATGCACATCTCCCATGAAAAAAACACTTTAATGTACATCTTGTTTCGTTACCTGTTAGAACCTTATGACATCATCAAGTTATCGGAACAACCTACTTCAAAGCTTATTATCATGCACATTCATTAGTAGGCAGGAGCAACATCATTTAATAGCCAAACAAATTTTAAATGGTTTAGTTACAATATAATACGATGGCTATGTATTAATGCAACAGAATAGTGATTAGCAAGTTGTTTAATCACGTAATGAGAATTGATATTTGGTATTATCCAAAGGTAATGGAGTTCAAGAACGTGTCCATGATTAGGCCATGCCCAGCCGGTTAACATAATTATGAGCATAGTGTGAATGCATGATTCCATTATGGCACTTGTTAACAAAAAATAAAATAAAAAATTGCTACACCGTGCATTGTTCAGGTCCGTCCCTGCTTATAGCCTGACCTAGTAACGTGATCAAAATAAAGGGAGGGTTAGAAGTGTTAATATAGAAATTGTTACCTAAGTGTTCAACATGCATTAATACGTTTTGATCATTCATTGTACGCCAAGACCTGCGGACAATGTTCTCCATATAAATACTTTTCTGTTCAACCCAATTTTTATTTTTTTTGAAAGGTTGTTCAACCCAAGATTGTTTCAACCATAAACAATATTTGAAAAATGTGATTCACGTCTTCTTTGGCATTCCCATACCAAGGGAAACGGTGATCTACATCATTTCTTTATATACCAACTTCATAGATTCTAAGTATTAATAATATGATCCCAATTGTTAGATGGATTATGGGAGCACATTATTAATATCATTATAAATTTAAATTTATTATTTTGGAAATATACGTAGTACAATTAAATTCATAAATCACTTGTATGAAAAGCGACAAGAAAAAAAAAAGGATATTTTTCCTATGAGTATTAGCATTTAGATGAGCACCTGGTCCGTCTGTCTGTTTTTTTGAATCGCAATAGTGCTTATAAATTACGAACAATAGATTTAATAAAAATTTGATCAAAATTAATTTGATTTTGATTAAAATTATAGGTGATATATAATAAATATTTTGCACTTTTATATTCTAACAAACTATACTTATATTTTTCATTGATATCAACGATAAAACAAATATAATATCTTTAAAAAAATATAACAAATATAATGTAAATTCTTTTAATGACACCAACAAAATAGTATTTATGGTCAAATTTGATTAAGGGTATAATTAAAAGGAGAAGAAGTCAACCCAAAACAGTCTACTTTATTTATATATGGTATATATATTTATATACTCCCGGATCTTCCCGCTCTTGCAAAAAAAAAAAAATTGGGAGTAATATATCTTAAACACTCAAGATGATTAATCCAACGGATATTAAAATCAAAAGCTAATTTTTTTTTGTTTTTAGCTTTCAACCACCAGAAAGATATAGGTTTCACTTTATCAAACATCTGATTCAGAGACAACTCCTTTTGTTAAAAATACAACAATATTCAAGAAATAAAATATTAAAAATATTTTTGGTTGAATAATTGATTCTTGAAAAGTCATCTTTTAACTAATTGATCAATGATAAACATTTATCCCTGTGTCTAGTTTGCACAATTAATTATTATTTGTGAATTATAATTTTTTTTATCTAAATTTTACTTACCTTGTAACCGAATTTTAAATCAACACTCCATATTCGAATGAACCTGATGGATAAAGTAAAAAAAAAACTGCAAATATTATTTTTATTTCGCAAGAAAAAACTTCATGCAAGTAGTAGTGTTAGATAAGCTTTCATTGTACATAAAAATAAGTCCATCCATTAGGACAAAAATAAACTCTTGCCATACATATTCTGTCCTCTTGCCGCCGTTCCTAGGGTTAGCGTCGCCGCTCCCCTTGTGAGGGATTTTGCTGTCGTTTGGTGAGTAATCCTCTCCCTGAACGTTTTGTCGATGCCTTGTGCTAATTTTATGTGACTGTCTATTTCATAGTGATAAGATACTGCTAGTATTTTCACCTTTCCGATCCCGTTCTTGTTCTTCGTCACTTATTTTCCTCCAATTGCCGACACTTACATTTCAATACATGGTACTACTCTTTCATTGCACATAATATTAGAGATAAAGGTGCTGCTATTGTTATTGTTCCCTTTGCATACAATTAGTGGTGGTTTGATTACAATTAGTGGTAGCAATTATGAATTACCTCATGTTTAATGAAATTGATGTGCCATGAGTATCATAGTATGGAACTGCCGAGGCTTAGGGAACCTGAGCGTAGTTCCAAAATTAAAATACCTAGTTCGCTATAATAACCCAGATGCCTTATTCCTCAATTAGACTTTAGTCCACTCGAATAAAACAAATGATTTTCGTTACATGCTTGGTTTTGATAATTGCTTTGTTGTGAGTAGTAATGGCCGGAGTGGTGGATTAGAACTATTTTGGCGAGCTTCTTTTTCTTGTACAGTTCTTAATTATTCTGATAATCATATCAATGTAGAGGTTAATGATTCAAGTAAAGGAAAATGGCAATTTACTGGTTATTATGGTTTTCCCGAGGGAAGAAGAAGGCGTGCTTCATGGGATTTTTTGAGAAATCTTGCGAATA
>Ga0099826_10004169_pt1 | contig 10066 bp, 3 predicted proteins | sample Mtrugardesep15_FD_76830 | JGI IMG/M metagenome (GOLD analysis project Ga0099826, IMG submission 76830) | Root nodule microbial communities of legume samples collected from California, USA - M. trunc garden sep15 | ecosystem: Host-associated > Plants > Roots > Nodule | place: USA: California...
AGATGTATCAACCATCAATCATAATCATGTATGTGAACCCACTTTGTCGGAAAAAAAATGTATGTGAACCCACTTGAAGCCGGGGGCGCAATCAATAACTTTATTAAGATGTATTATTATTAGTTAATATTTAAAATATTTTTAAGACTTTCTCCCATACACTCAACGAAATAAAAAATAAGTTGTTAAGCGCAAGCACAATTTCTTTAAAATGATTATTAAATGAAAATAGTGAAAGATAATCTTTTTTTCTTTCCCGTGATTAAAGAGAAAGACACCACAATGTAAGAAAAATTCCTTCTTTTATTAAAAAATCCCTAGACCTTGATAAAAAAAGAAAGTACTTAGGCTAAATCTTATGCATAGGCCATAAAAGATTAATCATAGAAAGATTTAAAATGAATTTTTTTTATCAAATCTAAAATACATTTAACAACAACATTTACAATTTTCCTTAAAAAAAAACAACATTTACAATTTGTTTACTTAATTACAAAAAAAAAAAAATCTTTATACGATAGAATTTATTTTACTTCCTAATTACACATAAAATCAAAATTAATAATGAAATAAAATCAAAATTATTTTCACTTATATGTGAAAGTTTCATTCTTATTTTTATCTAAAAAAATTAGAAAACAAAATTATAGTTTTATATGGTGACATTTAGAATGGGAAAGTGAAGTTTTTATATCAACAAAGAAACAAAAACTCCATTTTAGCCAAAAACAATAAAAGGAAAAGTGAGATTGATTGAACTAAAATACAATCAATCAATTCAACAATAAAAGATTGAAAAAAATAAATAATGGAAAGTCATGATTAGAAAACAACTGTACTCTTCCTTCACGTTCCTTTCCTTCCTTGTTTTTGTTTTTTAAAACCTCCCTCCCTGGCTGTAGTAGGTCCCACAAAAAAAAGTTAACATAACAACAAAACAAAATAAAATAAAAAAACCACTCACATTCATGATCATTAATTCATCACCCCTTATCTATAGTCAAAACCCAAAGAGTTTCCGACAATAACCACCACCTTAACTATGTTCTGGTTTGGAACACAAACATAAACATAAACACAAATCAAATCCATTTTCTCTCTCCTCTGTGCATGTTTCATCACAATGGAAATGGTTCCATATTCTGACCCAAAAACTGTCACCACTCCAGCATGGCAAGACATGTTCCGATCCGCTTCCTCACTAAAACCATCTTCCACCAAACCACCCCACGCGCCTTCAGACACACCCAACGCGCCGCCAAACACATCCCACGCGCCTTTCATCATTCCCCACGCGCCGCCCTCTGCTCAATCCACCGCCGACCCAGATGGAAAAAACACATTTTCCGGTGATCCTCAGGTGAGACTCGCTCTGTACATAGCTATGGCACATATGGGTCTTGTTTTCGCCATTTTCATTCTCTACACTGTTTCCAAGCTCTTGGAACAGTATCTAAGACCTCTTCAATGGGCTGTGCTTTGTTCAATTCCTCTTAGAGGAATTCAACAGACCATTGTTTCGTTTTGGGCTGAGCCTCTCACGTTGGGACTCACTGAAACTGTTCTTGCTGTTCCTGTTGCGGTTTTCAGGGTTTTTGTTGGTACTCTTGTTGAGATTAGAGAAACTTTGTTTAGAGTCATTACGAGGAAACCAAAGCCTCCTAATCCTCACCCAAGTAGGAGGCGCAGTGGATTTTCAAAGTTGCTTCGTTTGTTGGTTTCTTTTGGGATATTCATTATTGCTTATGAGAAGCTTGGTGGTTTTGGTGCTTCATCACTTTTAGGGTTAGGTTTTGTGTTTAGCTCTAAGAATGTGGATTCAACTATGCACACTTTGTCTTCTTTGAGGACGAATAGTTTCAGGAGAAGTGCAATTAGTGCTTTTTTTACAAGAAGGGTGGTGAGGAAGTTGAATACTCTTGTTGCAATTGGGCTTATTGTTGTTATGATTGTAGGGTTTTTGACTGGGGTGATTTTCTTTTCTTATAAGATTGGTGTCGAAGGAAAAGATGCCGTTGTTTCTCTTAAGTTACATGTTGAGGAGAGTAATTATTCTGAGAGAATTGGTGTTAAGAAGTGGATGGAAGAGAATGATGTTGCTGGAATGGTTGATAGTTACACCACTAAGTTCTATGAGACTGTTTCTGAACAAATTGATGGGTTGGCTGTGCAATATAACATGACTGAAATTGTGACTGGGATTAAGCATTTTGTGATATCAACTCCTGCTAACTCTTCAACACCTTCAAGAGCTTTGGTCAAACCTTCACCATACACAGAAAAGTTTTTGAGTTTGAAAAGCCGGGTTAAGAACCGTGAATGGAGTCAAATTTATGAGGAACTTGATTCACTTTTTCGAGAGCTTGTGATCACGCGTGAAGATTTGGTTGAGAAGGCAAAAGGGTTTGCTTTTAAAGGCATCGATGTAGCTCAACGTATTTTTGCTAGTAGTACAACCGTGCTTGGAAGCAGTACAAAATTTATGTTATCCATTGCTAATTCCATAGTCTCTGGTGCTGCAGAGGTTTTCAATTTTGTATCTCAAACAATGGTGTTTATTTGGGTTTTGTATATTCTCATTACATCAGAGTCTGGTGGAGTAACCGAACAAGTGATGCATATGCTTCCAATTTCAATCCCCGCTAGAGTTAGATGTGTTGATGTTTTGGATAAAGCTATTTCAGGTGTTCTTTTGGCTACTGCTGAGATTGCATTTTTTCAAGGATGTCTTACTTGGCTTTTGTTTAGGTTATGCAAAATTCATTTCTTGTATATGTCAACTGTACTGGCATTCATTAGTCCTTTGCTGCCAATATTTCCATCTTGGCTTGCGACCATTCCGGCAGCTGTGCAACTAGTGATGGAAGGCAGATACATACTGGGCATTTTCTTCTCTGTTACTCACCTTTTCCTTATGGATTATGGTGCGTCAGAGATTCTGGAAGATGTTCCTGGAAATAGTGCTTATCTTACTGGACTCAGCATCATTGGGGGAATGACATTGTTTCCATCAGCTCTTGAGGTAAATTTTAACCTCCTTGATGTGATTTTCTAATGTTTGGTTTTGTGGTGACAAAAAATGATTTTGAATGAATTGATTTTTTAAAAGTGAGTTGACTGTTAAATGGTTTATGTTTGGTTACATTTATGTAAAAGTGAGTAGAAGTTTAGAACAATAAATTTGAGGCAGAAACTCCAAATTCTAGCTTCAAGTTAGAATAAATTCTATTCGGGATGTATATAAACATGTCAAAATCAATTCTACACCTTTCGAATCAATTGTCTCTTCCAAAAGTGGAACCAACCATAGTTCTTGCATCATTCTTTCGGTCTTTATGCATCATGTTTTAGTTGTTTCTCAAGGTTTCCACCCTTGTTGTTTCAACTCATAACAAGTAGCAAATCGGTGTTTTGGTATTTCATGTCAACTTGCTTCTCTTGAAAAATATTGTTTTAACATTGAAAACATGTTTACCTACATAACTTGATTGATTTTCTAAAGATAATGGTTGTGGATAAGTAATTTAATGAGGTATTCATTATAACGTTGTTTTATCTTTATTTTTTTCTTAAATATATCTCTAGTTTTCCAAAGATATTTCAGTCCCTCTTCTATAAAAATGATTACAATTAGCCACTCTTTATAACCCTGTCTGTCAAAAATCCTTATGTGCAAAACAAAAGTCATGTCTGATCATGTAACATTAACTTTTAAATGACGCTGCATCCATGTGGCAATTGACTGTGTTTTCCACAAAGGGATTTTTGACTGACGAAGTTATAGAGAGGGACTAATTGTGGTCATTTTCGAAAATATAAACCAAAAGCTGCTGAAAAATACCTGATCAAACAATTTTATTATGCGCTTATAGCATATACATTGATCATATAAGTACTTATGAATAAGCTATATCTATAACAAAAGATAAAATAAAGTCAAACTGTTTCCATACAAGTTATAGGCTATGTCAATAGATAAAGTCAAATAAATTAAAATCATATTCATTATTCATTATTTAAGCCTTTATTTTTTAATTGTGTTTAGTTGAGTCTATCAATGACCTTATTTAGATACAGCATACACTTATCTTATATCCATGACATTGTTAGATTGACTGAAGGGTATGTTGTTCTGCAGGGAGCTATTATGGGGCCATTGATAACTACAGTCATGATTGCTCTGAAGGATTTATATGCTGAATTTGTTTTGGAAGAACCAAAGGACAGGACCAAGAAGAAAACTAGCTAAGCTTCTTCTACCTTTGTTTATATAGAAGTATTTATTGGCTGTTGAAGTTTGCTGTAATTGCATTGCTTGTTAGTGGAGTTTTCCTTTCAATTGTGAGAGTTACTCAATGGCCAGTCATTTTTTTCTTTTCATTTGTATCATAAGATTATTATATAATTGGCAAAAAAATAGGTCTTTTTTTATTGCTTTTTATCCATTTTCGGGGTCATCAAATATTTTGATCACTTGGTGGCGGTGTTTCGTTGAACTGTACATTTAGACCTGTATTTATTCCTGTACAATTTTCTTATTCATTGTATTTGTACCTAAAAAGAAATAAAGACTTGTGCAAGTTCATTAAAAATGTTTATTTTCTTCAATTCTCTTGGATATAGCGTGTTTTATTCAGTGTTGTCAATATTGTACTATAACGGTATAGAGGAGTGCATTGGCCCTTGACCGCTAAATGATATGCAATAGTGAAATAGTTTAGTCTAGCGGCTAAAATAGTCGACATTGCAGTGCCGTGCCATAGAATGAGATAGAAAATTCCAAAAAGTCCTTAAAATGTAAACGTTGGGGCGTTTTGGTTTTTGAATGTTTTAGAAATTTTGCAATTTAAAACATGATAGCTTATGAACTTCTCTCTCGCTCTTGCTTTCATTTTTCACCCTTCCAGTTCCACTAGTCAATCTCAGCTAATTGTTGAGTTTTATGTATATACTGAGTAAGTTATATTATCTGTATAAAAATTTCAAATAGTAGTCATTCTGATATACCAGTATTGTATTTTTTGGAGTCGACCGCAATGTTCTAAAGGATCTATCTATCATGAATTAGGTACTTTTGTAGCTAAAGGATACAGTTAGCACTGGCAATCAAGATGTTTTCATATATGATATAGTACTAGTATAACATTACATTCAGTGTGCTAGTTTATTTCTTTCTGTCAAATGAATTCCTGAAAAAGCTGGCACTGGGAACCTGAGTTGAATTTGATGCAAAGAAAGTGTTTGTCAAGATGTAAAATACACCCCACCCCCCACATCCAGAACAGGTACACAGTGGAGATGCAAGACACCTGCATCAACCTGAATGAAGCATCTTTAGTTATAACACAAGTAAAACATATATATAAACAAGTCATAGTTAAAAAATAACTTGTTGCCAACACACAGATAGAGTTTGTCAGTGACTATAAACATTAAAACCAATGTCTTTCCTTTCACCTCTAGAACTTTTGTCAAGCAATTTGAAACCGGAAAAACCCTTGATAGAACATATTTTTCCGTTAAAAAAAACATATACCACTTTTTAAAACGAAACATTGTTTTTTAAAAAAATATTTAGCACGCAACAAGCAGCTTTAACCCTAAAAACTATACCAAACAAATCTAACATACATAATAACATAATGTATAGAATTACATGATATTATATTCATCATTTCTACTCTTCACAATCCGAGCCTATTTGAATTGACTTATTTGAATTTATTTATAGACATAAACACTTGCAAAAACCATTTGAGAGAATTTACGAAAACAACTTACAATATATATCCATAAGATGTTTTCACCTTATTTTTATATGCTCCCCGGTATATCTTATGAAAACACGTTAGAGTTTACATAAAAACAATTAGACACAAATTTTTATTTTTACAATATTTTTTAAGGACGTAAAAGAGATTTTTTATTACAAAGTTGCCTCAATTTTTTATATTAAGAAAATATATTTTTTCTCTTTTCTAAAAAAAATATATTTATTTTTTTTATAAAAAGCTGAATATATTTGAAGTTGGTTAAATAAATTTGTATTTAATCAACTCAAAATCATATCAGCTATTATTTGATGCTCACACTTCTATTTATAAATCTCTACTTAAATTTCATTTGTATCGATGTTGGACGTTTGAGTTATCTTAAATGTGGATGCAAGGGACATGGGCATCCTCAGTTCAGTCTGCAGAATCACCGGAGGTTATGTTAAATATGGATTACAAAATTTAATTGAGATCTCAACAAGTTGGTTATTGATTGTTTAAGTTAGCTTATTGTCTTACTTGTCGCAACTACAGTGGCAGTTCCTACATTGATTTATTGCAGTGTGATCTCAATTAATTTCTCCTTGACTCACTGTATGTTTTTTATCATTTATGATTCACCATCATGTTTATTCGTAAAAGAACCAATATTATCATGTTTATTCGTAAGAGAACCAATGTTAACAAGATGATAAGCACGGACACAGAACAACCACCGGACACTCCCTACCTTCTTTGATCAAAAGGTAATTGGGTTTATGTCTTGAGTTTCTGGGCCCAACTTTTCCCACCCCACAAAGCTCTTCGAAAGTATACATCTGAAAAAATTACAGTTTCTTTGCCGTCCGCACATGTACTTTCGGACAAAAACACAATTTGTTTTCCTCCACAAGAACACTTTCTGAATCATGTGTGGTGTTTTTAAGTGAGGAAGGTAGGTTAAAATTTAGGCCTGTGTTTTTTCATGCATGTATTTTTACAGCAATATCCTGTGGAAGTAATTTTGATGATCTTGTTGATGAAGCGCTTAAATGCAATGATTTCACCCCAAACTTGATTCTTCAACATTCATCAGTCATCACCATCACATATAAACGAATTTAAAAAATGGGGAGGTGGAACACATGAGTACATATTACCAACCTGTTTGTTTCCACGGCTAGCAACGGCTAGCCGTGCGTTTATCCTAAAGCTACAATTTGTAGCTTCTCATTTTTTACAATGGAGAGCTTGTAGACGCACGGCAACAATGATAGAACGTGAAACCAAATACTTACTACATATTTTATACAAGATTGGACGATCCTCCCCTTTGAGCCATAGAAATTTTGACTCATATTTGTTACTTTAGGGATACCTTCACAGGTTAGGGTTTGGACCCTCTATCTCGGTTATGAAACTAATTCTTGAGTTAGTCTCACTTAAAACTCTTAGTTCTCCATTGACAAAAATAAAATAAAAATCTTTGTTCTCATCAATGGAACTTTAAAGTATCACCACAATTTAGACTCTTTAGATTAGTTATTTATGAGACTAATTCTTAAGTTGGAGTTTATTCTCACTTAAAACTCTTCACCTAATTTTAAATTTGTGTTTTGTGGGACAAGAAATTGCTCATTCTATCTAAAATGTTCGGCCAGTGATTCCATCTGAAAATTGGTCAACAAAAAGGGCACCTCGATACACTAAAGCTCCCACATGCGTAGGTCTGAAAAAAAGTTATACCTACTGGAAAATTGGTCAATGAATGAAATTAATTAGCTTTTCTAAACTAAAATACATAGAAATTAAGGAATATCCCCTCAATTTTTTTCCAAGTAATATCCACTTAATTATAAGACACTTTAATACCAACATCTTTAGCAAACTAACAAGAATTAAACTTCAATTCCAACAAAATAAAGACACTACATAATAATGATGCTACCTAAACATAATCTTGTGGCAGAATCAAACTCTTGATAATATCTTCAGGCGATCTCAGCAACGTAACATCCATCTAAATCCTCGGGAACATGCGGTGCTGACGAAATACGGAGAACATGCTCCTCACGCAATCATCGTCTGTGAGTATTATGTTGTTAGACTGCAATAAACCGGGACGTCCATATTGAACGTCTTCCACCCTCCTTGTGTCTCCGGTGTTGAGTCATTGGTTGATTTCATTCAGTTGATCCTTCAGATCTTTTAACATGACATCGTCCCAAACCTTGAACAAATAAGAGTTTCCACCGTTGAAGCGTACTTGAGCATTGAACAAATTGTCCATTGCTTCATATCTACACCATTAGAAATTAAACAATCAATGAAAAACTCATTCAAACATTTCATCAAACACTTGGAGTGCAAAATATACATAAACCCTAAAACTCAAAACTACAACATAAACATGCAAACATCTAAACAATTAAGCAATATAAGTCATTTATATGTAAACATTGTATCATTTCTTGCCAAAAAAAATTAAATTTAAACAAACCCAAAAACTCAACAATTTCAAATTTAAGAGGAAAAATCTAACATATAAACATAAAATGTTAATGATATTTGATTATGAAACTTACTTATTATTAGAGTGTTGGTTGATTTGAACTTGAAGAAATTGGGATTTGGATGATTTGAGAGATTTTTATGAGAGTTGAGATGAGAAATGAGGAAGAATGAAGAGATAAGGTGTTGTCTGACCTACAAAGGGATGCCGCATGACTTAAGTCACACTAACGTGACTTAAGTTATGTAGGTTGTTTTTCAGTGTGACTTAAGTCAAGTTAGGTTTAACACAAACGTGACTTAAGTCACGTATGAAGTATTTTGAAAAGTTCAGTTTGGAGAGAACAATTCATGTTGTGAGAAGAGCAATTTTCTAAATCATGGCTTCGCGTGCTTTTGCCTAACCCACCATCAATTTAAACATTTACTCAGCCACATACCTAGATGAATATGACAAACTAAATTAAATTAAGAGTCTGTTTGCTACAACTTATTTTGTAAAATAATAACTTTAAAAAAATAATCAATTTTGGCCGTTTAAATATGTTTGTTGCATATTCTTAAAAAAAAATTGAGAATATGAAAATAATATAAAAACGACTTTAAATAAGTTGAGTAGTTTTTTTTTTACAAACATTTGTGTTGAGTAGTTTCTCTTAAAAATTATTTTTTATGGTTAAAAATGTTTTTATCTCTATAAATCCATCAATTTTCACTTTTATTTTCTCTAAAAAATTTCTTCAAATTTTGGTCATCTAACTTTTCTGATTTCAAGTTTAGTCTCAATTTTTTATTTTTTTATTTTTACATAAGTTCATGTATCATGTTGTCAGTGACCTTGTTTGATAACATGTCATTGATAAAACATTAAAATATAATTAGTTTAATAATTTAATATTTTATTAATTAAATAAGACCCTTTTTTTATAACGTATCATTGATAATCTTAAAAGTTCTCATTTTCTCTAAGTTTTTTCCTCCTTTATTCATCTAGGAGGGTGGTTTTAGGTCGTTTTTTGACATAGAATCACCCCTCTACACCTTTTTCGTCGTTTGCGTGCGGCGTTGTGTTGTTCATCGTCTTGTGCGACGTTTGATTTGGCGTCTTGTTGCGGTGTTTGTTTGGTTCTTGTTGAAAGATCAACTTCAGTCAATTACAGATTCAATCAATGATTTGGGCATCAACGTTGCAGATCCGAAAGCATGTGTATTTCAGTGACTTAGAATTTATCATATTATTTGTAGGCATTTTGCCGTTGTATGCTATTAACTTGGTTGCTGTGAGTTTGTTCGCAGATTCACTCTTTACGTTTTTAGCGATGTCGAAAATGTTATTGTATCTGATGTACTCTCAATTTGAATGAATGAATATCTTTTTGTTTTTGTAAAAAAAAAAATCTTAAAATATCATTAATTTTTTATAATGAAAAATAGATAAGTTATTAAGCTAATTATATTTTAAGGTCTTAACAATTGCATGCCATTATAAAATGTCACTTAAAACATGAAACATGAACTTTTGTAAAAAAAAATGGACTAAATTGAAAACAAATTAAAACAGTTATTTTTTATTTGATTTATTTTAATTTTCAAGGATTTGTCTTGTAGTATGCCACATGACGTGAAATAATTGGGCCACATGACATTCTGTAAATTTATGTGTCGGACTAACAGAAAAACCAATACCATTTTTTTTACAAAGTTCAAAGACCTAAACTAAACAAAGAAGTGTCCGTGGTATTAATCATACTTTAAATTATTCTTACATTCACCCACTTGATTCATGTGACTTAAACATACAT
>Ga0099826_10004170_pt1 | contig 10064 bp, 6 predicted proteins | sample Mtrugardesep15_FD_76830 | JGI IMG/M metagenome (GOLD analysis project Ga0099826, IMG submission 76830) | Root nodule microbial communities of legume samples collected from California, USA - M. trunc garden sep15 | ecosystem: Host-associated > Plants > Roots > Nodule | place: USA: California...
AACAAAAAAAAAAAAACATACAAAGAACCAATGCCAGCGGAAATAACTGGGATCAAGATTCTGTGTTGTTATATCCTTTTACCAAAAGAAAGATTTAGTTCAATGAATATGGATCTATTTTTGGTCACAAAGCCTTAGATTTATTTTAGTTGCAAAAATACCCTTAATGGTTATTCAGTCTATTCCTAAATACAAGTGAACTTAGTTCCGTACACCTATGTGAATCAAGTTCATGTAATATCTATAAATTAAATTCAATACTATAAAGGTGAGATCTTTAAAAAAAAAAAAAGGGCTGGATTCCACTCCACCTAATTTATATGCCAAATTATTATTTTTGTTTCCTTTTGAATAATATACGATTAATAAGTAGCATGATTGATTTCATTCTTAAATAATGATTGAATAATTGATTTGAAATATTCCTTTGAGGACAAAATAGTAGATTTGATTTTGTTTTAAAATAAAATGAGAACCCTCGTCTTCCAACCAAATAATTGAGGTGCAACAGTGAGACCAATCATCATATCATATCTCTCTGCGGTGAGTTCCTCCCTCCCTCATTGTTTGCCATTGCATTTGCATGCACCCTCACACTCGTAACTCTCTCTCTCTCTCTCTACTACTTTAGGTTTGATATATACTTTTTAATTCAGAGTTTATTTATTTTTAATTGCAGTAGCAAAAAATGGATGCGTTAATAGGTGGAGACAAACTGATTCTGAGGGGATTGACATTCTTTGGTTTTCATGGAGCAATAAAGGAAGAAAATACGCTGGGACAGAAGTTTGTTGTAGATATAGATGCTTGGATGGATCTTAAACCAGCTGGAATTTCTGATAATTTATCTCATACTTTTAGTTACGCTGAAATATATCGGTCAGTCCAACAAATTCACCCCTTCATCATTATTCTTATGGAATTTATTCATCAAATACTGAAAATTGACTTGCTATGATGCATAACTTATCTCGTATGTGCAACATAGAACAAACATATTGATGCTTTTGGTTCAATATTTTGGATCACTTACATCAATTTCTGTTGACCCAACTTAAATGATCAGAGTCGGTGTTGAATATTTTTGGTCAAATATTTCACTCTCAATATGAGAGTGAGGGTTGAAAATCCAATGTTAAAAATGATTGTTGTAAGCACTACTATTTAATTTAATTTTCTTGTTTATTTCTAAATTATGTAATAGACTTGTGGCTAACAACAAATTTATAATAGAAAAATGTCCAATTCAAATTATAGTGTAGATTTAAATTTGACAAATAACGGAGTTGTTAATGGTAAATTTGTCCAGGAAAATGTCCGACAAAAAAAAGTCGTTAATGATATTAAATTTTGAAATTTTCTTTATATACTGCTATAAATTATAATGGTATAGACCATGTACTGTGTCTAACATTGGTACTACCCTGTTATTTTGAATTGTATTTCTGAATACTTTGTGCTTAATTTGGTTTAACATTCTGAACATACTTTGGGTTTGTTTGGATTCATTTATTTCATTTTATATACCGACACAAGCATTGTGAAACTATTTAGAAGAGCTTATGACACATCTATAAGCTGATCCAAGCTTATTTCCATAAACTCTCAATGATAGCTTATGAAGTCAACTTATAGCTTGTTTTAAAACAGTTCGACCGTATTTTATCTTCTATTTTGGAATGATAAACGCTTAATTTTGTCTTCAATAAACTTTATTCCCAAAAGAAGAGTAATTATTTGAGGCCAAACATATGTTTGTGGAGCTGTTCACTGTTAAACTAAACATACACACTTGGTTGATGCAGTATAGCTAAGGAAGTTGTTGAAGGGCCAGCTCAAAACCTTCTAGAATCAGTGGCCCAAAAAATTGCAATCTCTACTTTGACAATTCACAAAGAGATATCTGCTGTTCGTGTGAAGATCGGAAAGCCTCATGTGGCTATTCAGGGTCCGGTTGATTACTTAGGCGTTGAGATTCTGAGACGCAGAAGCGATTTGACAGACTAGAACTTTCATATTTACTACTGCTGGTTTTTTATGTATTCCAATTCTGTTTGATACAATAATAACATTACTTAGTCTTTTCTCTTTATCTCTTATAAGTCTTGCTAATAAAATTAAAAGATGAAACTATAAGCAGATAATTTGGAGACAACAAAAAACAATACAGTGAGATACTGTTACTTTTGAATTGCCAAAGTGTATCTGAATTGAGTTTATAACTTACATGATAATACTTGTTTAATAAATTGTTCATCTGTAATTCTTTCTTTCATCATCCTTCAGTGTCTGAAAGTCTTTAATGAAAAGCTCTTTCCCATTTCGCCTCTGCGTATAGGCTTGCAGAAACCTTCAAAGATAACATTTGTTCATTTCATAAAGTTACACTTACAACCATCATATTGGAGTAGACCACCCACCATGGAAAATTTCTCCACATCCCAACTGCGGAGAATGATTGCCCTCTTCGGCTTCCACCCTGAACACAATAGATTATGGTCGAGCAAGGTCAAGTAGGGTAGCTGTACCACTGCCGGGATCAACATAACAAGTCCATGCGTCTCTATGGTTCCCAAGCAGAACATGGCAATCAGGTTCTTCTGATCCTTTTATCACAGAAGAAACATTTTGAATGATGGCCACCTTCTTTTCACCTTGCAAACAGAAAAAATACATTTTGACAAGCTTCAGCTTAACTGTTCCTGTCCTGTTTTTTAACAGCATGATTAATTTCTCTTAACTCGTATTAGGAAAGCAGTGGTTCACAATAGAATGGAAAAGAAAGCAACTTAACAAGTATTTAGTTAAGCTCAAATCATAGATACATAGTTTTGGGAAAGACCATACCGTATTTAAACACTTAAATTTATCAAAGGAACACCGTCTACCAACAACCACATCGATCCCAGCCATTTTCCCACTAGATTGGTGAAATTTGAATAGGCTTTTGGTTCAACCAAAGCAAGAAAAAGAGGAGCGCATTGGAGAGTAGAATGAAATTGATGGATAGAATAGAGTTGAAATAAAATTTCCATTTTATCATTTTTGATAACTTCTATGATAGAATATTAATCTCTTTGATATTGGCCACACAAGTTGTAGCTTGAATAATGTCGAAAGTTCAATTGTCCAACCAAGTTATGGTATTCTTTAAATGAAGTTAAACAGAACTGTCGAAATCCCACTGATCAGATCAACGACGAGCCACCGATGCTCATCAACCATGTTGAACAAAGATTACTCAATGAACATTTCTTTCTTAGGTTAGCATCCAACATCATAAACATTATTTCTCTGTTATTATCATTCAAAAAAGCCACATGCAATCAATATTATATTTTCATCCATGTCTTGTATAGCCTGAAGCAAAAAGTCTTTGCTTTTCTTGTTTAGTGATTTCATCTCTTTGGAAGAGATTGTTTGCACTGCGAAACAATACCAAAATTATGCCTCCCAGTCTAATTTTTTCAAAACCTCTCCACCCCTTGCCTTTAGTAGCATCTTCCATGTTTCTTAGACTAACTAAGTTAGGTTTCTGGTGGATGGGGCCGATGCATTCTCTAGTTGACCATGAACAATATTTTCAACACATAAACTTTAACCAATGCATGAATAAATCAAGAAAACCACTCTGGAGTCGGGGCCCGAGTCATTTGAACAAAGCAAGAAAGCCATTTCTGTGATACCACTTCCTCTATCCTCTGTACTACTGATAATAAGAGAATGGTTAAAGTTGACAATGTCGTATAGCTAAGGTCAAATGTTGTTCTTAGCCTCAATATAGAACCATGGAGATAACCCTCTTTTTGTTTGGTTCACAAAACAGGGAAGGAAAGAGTGAATCCACATTTAATATCTTTATAGTTTTTAAGTTACATGTTAAGTAAGGATTTTGTTTTATGCATTTACAATTTTACAAGCTCATATTCTCTCCCCTTCAACTCTCCATGCAAAACTTGAGTTAGGAAGGATTTTGTTTTCCTCCGTTCGAAAAATTGACTTTAATCTCTTCCTCCCTTCCATTTCCCTACAACTAAAAACTGTGTTAACCACCTATGTAATGCTCTTATCGTATGCCTGTAGAAACAAAGGTGTAGTTCTTGCCATCCAAAACTCCTTTTTCTAACAACACTCAGTTTTGCAAAACTCACTGCCCAACCGTTTCCACCACACAGATGCACGTCTATCCGGGTTTTGGCCATGATTTCCACAAGCTACAAAGTGCAGTTTCCACTTTGCCGTTGGTTTCTGCCGCAATTTTAAGAGACGTAGATACAGAACCAAACACATGGTATATAAAGCTGGAAGTTGTCACTTGTCATGATGTTGCAATTACTAGTACTATTAATTAATAACTTAATTGCTGTAATCGTCCTGGAAAAAGAAAATGACCAAGAACACTAGATAACACTGTCATTTACTATATTACCAAACTTTTAGGCTTACCAAGAATGAGAAAAAAAGCAGTTATGCCTCCTCATGAAATTAAATGAATGAATATTCAAGATGACCTTAGTTTAATGGTTACACTTACACCTTGTTATGCCTGGCCATGCTGCATGTCTTATAAATGTTGTCATATCTAGTTTGTTTGAAGCAAATTCTTAAATGAACTGGAAATTCTTTTCAACCACACAATAACCAATTTTGTTAAAGTTTCGAACATGATTTGCTATTTGGAGAATACTTGTAGATTTCATCTAAAACTACTTACTGTTTTCAACCGTATAATCAATGATTTGTACTTTTTTTCTTCCCCTACCCTCACGTTCATATTTAACACCGAAACTGCATGGTCACACTTTGTTTAATTACTGGGATGACTCTAATTATGTAGGCTAGCATCAGCTAAATACCTAAATGTTCACTATTGAAAATATTAGTCATTGAACTGGTTTAGAAATTTTGGTTCTGTTTGTTAAAAAGTAGCAGATAGCTAATAACATATGATTTGTAAAAATAAAAAAAAATGATAAAGTATGAACTTATAGCAGATAAGCTAGTTGATAAGTCAATAAATTAAATTTGTAGTGTTTGATACGGTAAGTGGTTAAACTAAATAATAAATATGAAATGACATAAAATTTATTTGTAATTAATATTTTTTCAATTAAGATAATAAGAATAAAATTGAGAGAGAAAATGAAAGCAATTGACACAAAAGTTAGTTGAAGTAATTATCAAAAAACACTAAGTTAGTAAAACCCTATAAATCCTTAAAAAAATTATTATGAAATATGTCTATTTTGGTCGTACGAACTTATAAGTTATAAGCTCGAAAATTAATATTGGCAAACAGAGCCTAAACGTTCCTAGAATTTTAGAAATCTATAAATTGAGTGTTCAGATTTTATTTTATTTTTTTTATAAAGGACCGCAATATGACGATTTTTGTAGAGGTTTATTACAAATGATCTTCGTTGATTTATAAGAAGTAAATTAATAAATTGCAAGTATGATAGTCCCCGTGAGCATAGCTCAGTTGGCAGAGACATGCATTGTTATATGGAGGGTCGGGGTTCGAACCTCGGACACACCACTTATTCACCTTGAAAAAGGTGAATTCTAGCCACTAAACTACCTGAAGAAAAAAAAATACAAGTATGATAATCCCTTCGTCTTTACCTCTGTAAAAATACAAGTATGATAATCCCTTCGTCTTTACCTCTGTCTTTAATCATTATTCTACACGGAAAAAAATTATTCTAAAATTTTGATTGTTTTAACTTAAGATGCAATTAGGCATATTTTTCTATTTGTATTACAAAAATCAAAACTATGTAGTATATTTTATTTATTTTTACTAAATGAATCAAGAGCAAATAAATCTATAATCATCTAAATTTATTTCTAGGGCAACCGTTTTAGTACATCTTAAATTCCATATTGCTTGAGAATCAAACAAATAATTGTTTTATACAACATTCATACTCTTCAATTCAACGAGACGTCTTTTATAAAGACAAAAACCATGATGGCTCGTAATACCTCAAAATTTGGTATGGTGTATTTGAGAGTGGAAGGGAACAAGTGCCATAAATCAATATATCATGTAAACTAAGAAGATTAAATCTTTGAATCATGTAATAATATAAACTTGAGAAGAATATCTTACATTCTGCGGCAAAAAATGTGAGGCATTTTACATTTAGTATGTATTATTATCAAGTTGTTGAATCGACAGTTCAAATTTTTAATTTTATAATTTTTATTTAAATATATAATATTAAATAGCAGCATGGGGAATATTAACTAAAGTACACCGACCAAAGTTAAGATCATTTCATGACAACATTGCAATGGAGGCAAGAGCAAGAGTTTATTCATGATTAATATCGATTAAAAGGAAGAAAAAAAATGTAACATCATGCATGCATTGTTTCTGAACTTTTTCTAAACTAAGAAAGAAACAGAGACACACCCTCTACTCTAGTAGTAGTTAGTACCCTCCATTGCCAAATTAACCTCATTCTTTTGATCTATTCTCAGTTTCATACATTACCTACTACCACATCTTTTTTCTTTTTGTAACTAACTACCAACCAAAACTTTCCCTATATTATCATCATGCATATCATATGATATAATTAAATATCAACGTACATATCATTCATATATAGCTGTATTATTGTGTGATCGGGTATGCATCATGGTCCCACTAAATTAAAATCTTTGACTCCTTTGCAGTTGTTGCAGGCACACACGTACCATTCTTCCCTGCACTAATTTCCAACTTCTACCCATCCTCTTTATATTATTTTGTTTTAAATAGAAAAAACGACAAAATCATTATAGACTCGTACACGTGAGTGGTGGTGTCAGGGTTTGAAATTCAGTCATAATGTCCGGTCCAATAATATTGAAATTTTTATCAGTTGAGTTAAGACTTGTACACATGAATAATCTTTATTTTATTTTACTAAATATATACGTAAAGTACATTTATTTAATTTAAAAAATAGTAATATACAATAATATTGAGTATAGTTTGGTTTTGGTGTTTCCAATATTGATCATTGTACTCTCCTCCGCATTGTGCTTACATATCATGTGACTTTGTCTCCTATTTCTACTCTAAGATCTGATCTGCCTTCTTGATTTACTGCAAAATTCATTATTTTTATACTTCTTGTAAATCACACCTCAACTGATCAAACCTTCATTTATTTATGTAAGTGCTGTTTTCAGGAAAATTCCATATATCATTATTGTAACTACTAACGGTTCTGTCAAATTCTGCCACATGTCATTAGTAAATACTTTTTGTCTAAGATAGAATATACTATAATAATATCATATCATAGTTTATTTTAAAACTATATGAATATGAATTTCATTTCATCTTGAGTTTGGTTTTGATCATGTGGTTTCATTAAATAATATGTCATCTAATTAGGTGTCCTTCTCTGTCCAAATTCAGTTAACTAGTGGCTGAAAATCTTCAAATTTATGGTGTGAACAGAAACCTTTTAGTACTTTTTTCTTATATGATTTTGAAGAATAAACATATAAATAGTTGTTTATGGCATAACTTTGACTTTCTGATGGAAAGCTCTTCTTCCTTCTTTTTTTAGATACATAAAGATGGACAAAAGGAAAAATATTGTGCAGTATAGGGAGAGGTTGGATAACACTCTTGCCTCATTTGATCTCACAAATTATGACAAACTCAAAACTCTTGTCAAAAGTCAACTTCATCGTTCTTCACAATCAGAGATGGAATTGGAAGGTATTTATTTATAGTATTCTTTAATATGATTTGAGCTTGTTTATCCAAGTTAGACTCATGAGTTTATCTCTTTTCTTTGTTGCAGGATATGAGGAGAAACTAGAAATTAAGACTGCTGAGTTATCAAACTTTCTTGATATGATGAGAAGTGCTTCTGCAGATGAAAATGGAGGATTTAGCACATCAAGGACTGATTGGAAAGTAGGCTATCTACTCTATAATTTTGACCAAGTTTTGTTTTATTTTTATCCAATTGATAACTTCATTTTACAAGGAGAAAAAAATTCAATGGACTAATGCAATCTTGTGTAACAATTTTGCTTTCATCATTAGATACATGAATTTTTCAATTAAATTCTCAAGCCAATTTTGATCCTTTTTCTTCTTTCGACAGTTAAAACAGGATAACGAGGAATTCCGCGTTATGTATCGCGAAGGACCAGAGGGAACTCCATATAATACATTGCTTATTGAAGGCTATGTAGATGGACCTGTTGATGTTTGTCAGTCACATTAAATTAGTCAAATATTTTTAGCATCACCATATTATATATTGAAATGTGAAATTTTAATGAGTTATTTTGTTGATTACAGCTTTATGCGTCTCATGGGAATCATCTCTTTATAAGAAATGGTGAGAATCATCATGATCATCCAGATGATGTACTTTCAGTTTTCTTCATATTTTTCTCATAATGACATGACATTGAAAACTAATGTAATTTATTTTTTCACTCATGAATATCTATGTAAGGATGGAAATTAGAACAATTAATGATAATTATGGCTACCAGACATCAACTGATATTATTTAGCATACAAATTAATTTGAATCTAAGTGATACTTCTTGATAAAATAACCTTTATCACAATTTTCATTTCTCAGGTGGCCACAGTTTACTGTTCCTACTTTCAAAGTTACTGCTTCTGATTGTTTACAGAAGGTCCAAACTGGAGAACAAATAGCACTAGTAAGGTTTGTATTGCAAGCAACAATTGAAAAAAGTATCACATTTTAATGTCACTCGCCGTATTAAACGCCTTCACTTTTCAATGATTATATTATTCCATATTTTGTAAGAAAGGATGAAGCCTCCATGGCCACTGTCTACAAGGGAAGCTATAGCGCATTATTATCTGTTTGAGTACTTTCAAGATGACTTGATAGTTGTTCTTTTGAAAACGGTACTCACCTCGATTCTTTTTCTTTTCTTTATGTAGCAAGTTAACTATGAACTATTATCTTTATGTTTTGAGAAATTTGTGCTTAATTTTCTTTCAGGTCACTGAGTCAGAGAAAATGAACGAGACTATTGATGGCTTCAACAATGATGTGATTCCTGAAGCAAAGGGTGTTGTGAGAATTGATTTGTTGGGAGGTTTTGTTATACAAAAGGTGACATCTGAAAGAAGTTATTTCCGGTGAGTGTTTTTAAGTGAGTACTCAAACATTAGTAGTAGCTTGAAAGGATTTTATATTATTTGTTGATCAGCAAATGTTAGTGTATAAGTTGATATGTTAGAATTTTTTCTTTCAACGGGTTTGAACCTCGGTTATTTAACTTCATCGGACAGATAGTTTTTATCATTGATTTTGCAAATAGGCTGCTTTACCAATAAGTAATATTTTGTTTCATGGAAAATTATGATCGAGTATTCTAATGTATTTTAATTAATTTTTGTCAAATTTTGTAGGGCAATAGGAAATTTGGATATCAAGCTGGATTTTATGCCTCCATCCCTTATAAATTTCATTTCAAGGCAACTTATTGGCAGTGGTTTCAGACTTTATCAGAAGGTTGTACATTCTTTTCAGATATGTTCTTTTAAAAATTATATTTGTAAGTTCTTTTTTATCATCTTCTGACATTAACCAGCCCTTGGTATTGTTATAGGCTGTAGCTTCTAAGATGAACGGCGACAAAGAATTCGGAAAGGCCTTGACTGACTTGTTGTATGTTAGAATTCGCGAAGCTCTATACAATACTGATGAATCAAATGCTATGGATGAGGACAAGCTTAAGCAAGTTGCAAGCATTTTTCCTGCTGAAGAGCTTAGTCAAAGTAAGCAAGATTGGGTGAAAAATATGTCTCGGGAGGATAGAAGCAACCAAAATGAAAATAATTACAATGGTGAGATTTTAGATACAGGTAGTGAAGAGATTGTACATAGTGAGAAGGATTTCAAGAAAGTGCATGACATTTCAACCGAGGAAGGTGATACATCTTTTGTACTACATGGCAATAGGAATTGTGAGATTGTCGACGCAGACAGTGAAGAGATTGTAGAAGAAAATATTGAAGAGATTGTACAAATTGAGAAGGATGTCAAGAA
>Ga0099826_10004171_pt1 | contig 10063 bp, 5 predicted proteins | sample Mtrugardesep15_FD_76830 | JGI IMG/M metagenome (GOLD analysis project Ga0099826, IMG submission 76830) | Root nodule microbial communities of legume samples collected from California, USA - M. trunc garden sep15 | ecosystem: Host-associated > Plants > Roots > Nodule | place: USA: California...
ATATAAAAAGCATAATAAGGCATTTTCTTACTTTTTCATGGCTTTTCCTCAAATAACTTGTGAAACAAATAATGAAAAGTGCTTAAAATACATCATGGATTTAACACTTTCTAGCACTTATCAAACGTGTGTATTCCCTAGTCAACAAGAGCCTTGTAGAATTGGCCAGTAAAACCGTGACGAGTGTCACTGCCCCTGAAGTTGAGGAAGACCTGGTAGGTGAATCCAAAGGAGATTGAAGTGGAAGAGGAAGGTGATTGCATATCCATGAGAATTGAAAAGAAATTAATTGAAGATAGTAGGATTGTTAAAATTTGATGGACAAATCAATCACACATTAATATAATAATTGTATCTCTCTCAAAGTGTAGCGACAGGAAGTAAATGACGAGGGATAACGTTGAATGATTATTTTATTTAGGGTCTTGCTAACCGGTGTTTTTGGGCACTGATTAAGCTTACCATAACAGAGATTTATTACCATAAAAGATAGCTGCTTTTGACATTATTATCAATTAATTACACAATTTCAATGCATTAACTACTATATAATTTCCTTTTTCATATCCTTAACCAGTGTCTTCGGGGCACTAGTTAACATTTCTCTTTTATTTAATATGAAATATCCTTTTACTGAGGACAAAATCAACTTTGAAGGTGTGATGAATTAGGGCCTGTTCAATTTAATGATTCAGATCAAAAGTAAAAACAAATAAATTGAAGAGTAGATCAAAAGTAAGTGTTAGTTAATCATAAACTATTTCAAATTAGATTTTTTTTATAGGATCTCTTCCCTCAAAACTAATTCTATTCTAGTTGTGTCAAATACTAAATGTGGAGACCTCTTATGATCAGAATTCAAATATTGGTTCACTTTGTTGTGATAGCCGAACTCCTTCCTCTAGATCCAACCTCGGTTAAAAGGGTGAGTTAATTACTATCCAAGTTGTGAGAAATTTGTGCCCCATCAAAAGTAGTACTAGTCTTCTCTTGGATTATTAACCACAATAATGCTACATTATGGTATTTCAATGTATGTTGAAATTCAAACCAAGTTTAGCCACACTCTAAATGTCACTTTCCTTATCAAACCATAAAGAAAATTTATGTATACGGGAACCATAAAAACCTTATGAGACAATATTATTGCAATTATGTTGGCTACCAATCTACATGTTATTCCATTTGAGATTTTCCTATGTTATTTAATCAAAACTTTAGTTAATAATAGATCCCAGGGTTTTTTATGTTTTCCTCTGTTGTAGCAATTTTTTTCTACAAAAATTCAGAAGGTTGTGCACAGAAATGATGTGTCCCCTAGGTCTGTGAATTTAGTTTTCAAAAAGATTGCTTTTGCCATCCAAAAATGGTTAGCGGCGCAACTTGTTTCCCGCTTGTCTTTCATTCCGATGCAATTCCTTGTAGGGTAAATAGAAAAAGCACAAGTCGAAATGTGGAAACAATTAAAACGCAAGCATTTGTAACATTCAGATTTTTTTATCCATAATGTCCATTTACACCTCCTTTTATGTGAAAATGATGGCTCAGTGGAATGCAATTTTTAGTTAGTGGCTTACTGTAGTTACCATGATCTGATTCTATGGTTTAGGCAGTAAATTTGCTTTATTGGTCGGTCCTGTTATTAACAATTGGATTAAGGTCTATAAGATCCACACTATATTATTCCCAATAATTACATCTCATGTTTTGCCTTCATAATTCGTTTGGCTGCAAAAACTGAAATCAGGGCCTAGCTATGCAAAGTAGAAAACACAAACATATGCTATATATATTCCGCCCGCATGAAGGTTTGATATATATCTTGCCACAAGAGCATTCTACAGAATAAAACATGAGTTGAACTTGAATCCAACTTCTATATGCATACAGAAAAGGATTCAGTTTCAATTTTCTGAGAGGAAAGGATTAAGTTGTATGCTGCTGAAATATACATGTTGGGAAATAAAAGTTTAATCAGTCAATACAATTACGGGTTAATTTCTCTTTCCATTCTTTAATTTTATTAGTTTGTTGTCCTCACGAGCTACCCTAAGCACCAAGACTTCATATCAAAAGCATGTTCGGTGTCCGACAATACACTGACAGATGCAGCATCGGCATGTCAGAGTCGTGTATAGTATACATGTTTGTCTTGGTGCTTCATACATATGAATGAAGTATATATATTCTAGGATTGTTGAAACCTATATGTTAAAAATGAAAATCAAGTGCATTGCAGAGTAGTAAACCTTTGTATCAAATCCTTGGCTTCATGGCACATCTGTGTTTGTTTAATTGAAGGTGCAGTGTTCTGAATTTGCAGGCTCTGAAGTGTAAGTGAAGGTTTTTCGTTGATGATTCGATGTAGAAAACAACAGATAAAATGAAATTCATGAAACTTGGGATAGAAGTATGTTGATCTTGGGATGAAGAATAAGCTGTTGTATTTTATCCTTCCAAATCAATGCAACAAACTCTCTTCCTTTTCTTCTGAATTTTTGCACATGTGCCTCTCCGTATAAAACCATGTCTTTTTCTTCTGGAAAAATGTAAAGAAAGGATACGAGCCATTATTATTCGTAATTATCAATCATTTAGATTTGTAATTGGATGAAAGGCCACATCCTACTTTCATTCCATCACCAATTACACGTGTTGGTATAGATGAGAAAGTGCTATGCAAGCCTAGTTTTTGTCCCAAAGATGCATTGGATGAGATTCGAGGGCATTGGGGGTGTTACAGGTTGAGTCAGCACCGACCATTAACGAGACGATCAAGTTGTCAAAGAAGAATTGATAATGAGAAAGAAAGAAAAAAAATAAGAGACGGGATTTGTTACATCTACTCTGCCAGAAATTAGTCATGGTCTCATGGAAGAAGAAAGTTTTTAGGTTATATGAGAAGGTTGCAGGTATGTGGAGCGTGGTTATAAGAAACGGAGAGGCACATTGAAACGCACCGTTTCATTAATAGGGAACAAGAAAATAAAATAAATAAGGGTTTTGTTATAACCAATGCCCTAAGGGCAATGGTTAAGGAATCAAAATTGGAAATAATTGTGAAATTTCATGTAGAAAAAATTGCTCATCTAAGTAAAGCAACCTCATATTCAAGCTCTATTAGTAGAATTTTGGGAGTTAGGATTTGTGCTTTGAAGTAGAAGGAGAAAGGAGAATACCGGTATTGTCAAAGTTGCTCATTGAGACTTTTTGAGGTATATTCATCATATTACATTTCAATTAGTGCATATTTAGGCATGATTAGTGGGGTAAAAATTAATACATATGAATATCATACATACTTTCATTTGATTTGAATGGTTCTATGAAACCTCAACAATGTTGGCAGTATGTTGCTTATGCACTTGTTTTATACTCAGTCTAAAACGAAAGTGGGAATAAACTAACAGATTGAAGCCTACATGGTATAATAACAAATCAATTACAGAAGCCATTAAAGCCATTAAATCCCCAACCTTTCCTATCAAAGAAAGGTGAGGGTCTGCATGAAGATGGATGAAGAGTAGTCCTACTAAATAATTTTGCTTATTACACAATCAAATAATATTGACATAATAATACTTCTCAAACAATGTATAACTAGAAAGGATTCCATGTGACAACATGATCACCACAAGGAGCCTATAAAACTTCATGAGGCTCAAATGGAGAAATAGACAATCCAAACCATTTAGACATCTCTTTTGCAAGACATAAGGGTGTTTGGTTTAATACTGAAACTTCTCCAACAGTAATTAATAATCAAACGTTCAATTGAAAAATAAAAAATGCAAGCTAAACATCCAACTCTCATTATTCCTTTTTCACCACATTCTCTCTTTCTGACTGACCATGGCATTAAAAGAAAAACAAAACTAATTTATCTACAGCTTCATAGCTAGCCGCAACGATGCATTCATTGTCGCTGAATACGTCAATTTAGAAGGTAATTACTCCAGCATCGCAAGAGACTTCATCCCCGATCTTCCTTCTCCTTTTTTTGCATAATTTTTATATTGTTAGTCCAAACAGCATCTTCAGTTGCACATCTGGTGCACTTACTTTCACTTACCTTGTCTACTTTTATTTGATGTTTCTTTTTTCAAATTTTTAATAACTTGATTGGTTTAGAGTTCGGAAATGACTTAAATCTGTGGGATATTTTAGTTTATTGTGTTTTTGCTCGTACGTCAGTAGGATTCCTGCTTCTTATTGCTTTCCTTCGACTTATCATTTTTCCAACAGATATGTTGGAAATGCATATCACCACTTTGGGTATTTGTTTTCCTATCTTGTAATTTTTCATATTTTTAGTTTGTATGATACATCTATTGAAATACTTGTTGTTCATTGGTGTAGATCTAATTTGAAGGAACACATGCAGAACTGTGTTAATCGGCTTGCAGAGATTAGAAGTGATAAAGAAGTGAAAGCTTGGGGTTTAGAAGTAGGTGGTCGTATGATGGAAGAGATTAGGAGGGTAAACCACTTATTTTTGTTATGATTCTTGTTGTTCTATTATTTTTATCAAATGGTTGTATTTAATGTTATTTAATCAATTGAGTCTGTCATATGGATTTTCAATAATATTTATTCATTTTGGTAGGTTCTGGGTGTGGTCATTAGAATTTTCAAATCCATCGTAGTCAGCTATGTTGGTTGATATATGTTAGTAAACATTTAGCTTAGAAATCTTATAATGAATGTGGTTATCTTTTTTCTGACTCACAATTCATATTTGATCTTGCAGATGTGGTATGGAAAGATGACGACAAAGCTCATAGTTGTGGGTGTGATGTATAGTTGTCGGTGCTTGGTGGAGCGGATAGCGAGATCACACCATATCTGGAGTGGATTTAGAAGTATAAAATCTTCGTTTAGCCACCATAGGAGCATATTTCATTGAACTTAATCACATTTGTAGTTTTTCTTTTTTTACAAAAGAACATTTATACTTGATGTAGCAGATATTATATATCTTATTCTTTGCTGTTGATAAGCTATCTCTTATGTGAGCAAAATTTGGTTTACTTTTTTGTTGAATCATTTTCTCAACTAAGAATGTTATAATGATCAATAAAAAATTTTAACAAAGTGATTTACTCATTAAAATTTGATTGATCATTAAAACATTGATAACTGAGAAATAGAAGTTAACATCATCGAACAGCGAACGTGATAAACCATCTGTCAGTATCACAAAATCTACTAACTCTTGTATTCTTAATAGCAAATTAATCATACATACATACATACATGTGTTGTTGCTGCTACGCAAGTTCTGTCTCAGAAACTTCCAAGTACTGATTTTCATCTAATTTAATCTTTCTATAAGGATTGATGAATATCACATCCTCCTTTGTGCTTCCTTTCTTTCTGAACACGTTGATTCCAATTTCTGTATTAAGATTGAAATTCTCATAACTCTCCAACTGAGCTTCAAAGCATACCGTTACTCACTTCCCTCTCGAACAACCAAAGGATTCTATGGTGCGAGTGACCTTTAGACATCTCGCATGACGGTGAAAATAGCCAGATGACTAATGATGGTTTCCTAACAATGTGCAGTCAAAGAACAAATAAATGCTTAGTTTTGTTTAGAGAAAGTTACGCAAATAACTGACAACAGCTGAATTCATCGGCACTGGATTCTTCATGTTTAATTTTATGAGAGAATATTGCTTAAAAATGGGGATAGGAAGATTGAAGGTAGATGTTAGAAACATCACTTCCTCATTTTATGATATAAGACGAAGTTTCTATCTAATTTGAGCGGTTGGATAAAAGATAGACATTTACATTAACGGTCTTCATACTCCATAAGAAATAACAAGTCATGCATATTTATAAAATATATTACTATGGAATAGCAATCAATTTCTTTTTCAAATGATCTTTAATAAAGATTATGATCACAAGGATATATGTTTGCGAAGTATAGGGATCTTATTTGTGACACCATTCATCTTGGATCCGGCGCAATTTATTAGACGTTGTGTGAAAGTGGCCAACCTCCACTAGGAAGTTCTGGACTGAACAGATACATCTGGAAGACCTCAAAGATGTGCTTTCTTAAGACCTGATTGATGCTGATGTCTCTTAAGCACAAAATTTCAAGTTGATAGCTATGGCTATTCCTTCCTGCAGGACACAAGCATTCAAATAGATGTGATAAGTAACACCATATATAGTTACGTTGCAATCGAAAATATAAACACTGATTACCCGCAAAAAAAGCTTTTCTATAATCTGCCAACTCTACGCCTTTAGCTCACTGTAAATCTCCTGGGTGCTTCTAAGATAGTCAATTTTTTATCAGTAATGTATCATGTTTCAATTGTAATCACGTTACACTTCACATGTAAATTAAAAATGCATGTGTATTAAGCTCTCCACATGACTAATCATATGAAATTGGGAGAGATACATGATACAATAACTCATGACACTTTCAACCATTAGAACCGGGAGAAAAACAAAAAAAAAGTTGGTACGCTGTATATGTAAAAAAGTTTTATTTATAATTTCTAAAATTTCCTTCTATCAAGTGCAAAAAAACATACTCCCTATGAAACACCGACAGACACGGATACTGGACTTTAACTGACTCGTCGACACCTGTAGTAATTAAAGAAAATAACATATTTGAATGTAACCATATGTGTTGGTGTCGTCTTAGTGTCAGACACATGTCCGACTCTAGCAAATCTTTGAAGAGAAGTGTATGTGCTACAAAGCATCTTCCACAGTAAATTGAAACAATATTTTAGACTGAACAAACTTCATGTCTCAAAATTTAAAAAACTTCTTCAGTTAGAAACAATGAATTTGTAACTGGCTATAGTATTTACATAAATTAATTAACATTTATACTAACGATAATGATCAAAAGTGTAAACAGCAAACTACAAACCTGGTTCTCCTTTTCCTTTCTCTTCTTTTCACACTTCTCCCTAGTCTCTCAGCGAGAAAATAAAGAAGCTATTCGCTCGAAAAATAGACTCATACAGTGAATATCACATCTTCCAAGTTGTTCTGTCTCGGAAACTTCCAAGCTCTGCATCTGTACAGTCTCTGTCTCAGAAACTTCCAAGTTCTGCCTTTGTACAGTTTTTGTCTCAGAAATTTCCAAGCTCTTATCTTCATCTGATTTTGTCTCTCTATAAGGACTGGTGAATATCACATCCTCGTTCGTGTTGCTTTTCTCCTTCAACACATGGATTCCCATGCCTGATACTAAAGCTAGATGCTTTTTAATCGTAGGACAGAATTTCTTTCTCTTTCTACGAAATATCACATCATCCTCCGTCTTGCCTTTCTCCTTCAACACGTGGATTCCAATTTGTGCACTGCCTTCCAAGCTCAGCCTCTCCACATTTTCTGTCTCAGAAACCTCCAAGCTCTTATCTTCATCTGATTTTGTCTCTCTATAAGGATTGGTGAGTATCACATCCTCCTCCATGTTTCTTTTCTCCTTCAACACTTGGATTCCCATTTGTGAAAATTTCTTCCGTTTCCTTTTATTTTCTGATAGTGAAGTATTGAGATATTCAACTGATTTTGTCTCCCTATATGGATTGGTGAATATCACATTCTCCTTTGTGTTGCCTTTCACATGGATTCCCATTCGTGAACTAAGATAGACATGAGATTCATGATCACAAGTCTTAAACCTAAGCTCCACAAGGGTCCATTTGTCCATTTCAATATTTTCTTCCAATTTCAAATCAAACAAAATTGTATGATTCGATATCAGCCTCAAGGCAAGATTATAATGGTTGTGATTGACAACAAAAGTCACCCTTGGAAACTGCTTAAAGTCCGGGATAAGAAGAATACAAGTTATAGAAGGGATCTTTTTACGAAACCAGAAAGAAAGTTTGTGTCCCCTGCTTTGGTGTTCAAATCAATCTGGAATCCCCTCTCTTCCGGTTGGGAAAAGAAACTCCATGCATCCAGCCTCGTGTAGTTTCTGTCATTTTATACAAAAGAATAATAATTACACTATGAGTTATAAATGAAAACTATATATCAAATACTATTGCAACATAGAACAAAAACAAACCTGGCTCAACAACATTCTTCTACTTGAGGAACTCAATGAATTGCATTTTATAGCATAAAGCTCTTTAAGATTCGGTGGTATTCCTCTAATTTCCTCAAGAGACTTGCAATGATTCAATTCAAGTATCCTAAGAAGGTGACATTCATTAAGGCACTCGGGAAGAATTTTGAAATTGTTCTTTGATAAGTCTAGATGTTTCACATTAACAAACCACTTGAGAAGCATTGGAAGACATTCATATGAGAGATTGCTTTCGTAGAGTGAAAGAGATTCCACATTTGAAAATACTATAGGATACATTTTGTCAATATGTTTTGGGATCCTTAACATTCCACTTCGATATATTGTTATGTGACGAAGTTCACTGAGATTTTCAAATGAAAATGGCAATCCTCCTATGGAAGTGTTATTATGTAACGCAATCTCTTTTAAATCTGTCATCTTGCATAATAATTCTGGAAATTTCTTGAGACTCCTACAATAAGAGAGTTCCAATTCCTTGAGAGAGGGCAGCTGTAAGGGTGGAAAACTCTCAAGCTTGATGCATTTCTTTGCATTTAAGATTTCAAGTTTATTTAGCTTACCAATCGAATCGTGAATTGTAATTAAATTATTACACTTTTCAACTGAGAACTTTTCTAAATTTAGAAGACCTGAGACATTGGGTGTATGGGTTAAATATTCACAGTTGTCAAATGTCAAGACTTTCATGAAGTCGAACTTCTGCATAAACACAAAGAAGAAACAAATTAAAAATCATAAACTATACTCATGGTGATTTCTTTTTTTTGGAAACAAAATCATACATATTTCATAAGTATATACAATTACGAAATGTAATTATTTTACTTGCCTTGCTAAAAATACTAGATGATAGAGACTCTGAAGTACATCCTTTCCATTTCAAAACTCTCAAACTACTTGGAAGATACTTCGGACCTTTAGAAAAATGTCCATTTTCAATGATAAGTGTTTTGAGTTTTGTCATCTTCTTGAAGGACTTTCCATTACAGTCTATTACGGGTTCCATCGCGGGACAGTTCAGATATATCATTTCAATGTTGCTTGTTCCCTTTTAACAAAAAAAAAAATTAATAAACTATAATGCAAATAATATATAGAAAAATAGATATGTAATGAAGTCGTAAAAAAACTAGTATGAGAGGATAAGTCCATAATGAGCAAAATCATGGTAAAAACTAAAATAAAAATTGTTCATAGATATCAATCTTACAGTGTTCTTCTGTAAAACACGAACTATATCATCGTGAGACCACAACCTACTACGTTCTCCAGGCTCTTTTCTTGATTCTTGCCGAACGATTTCTTTACCCATGTCCTCTACCAAGTCATGTAATGTCACATTAACATGATTTATTGCCGAACGGTATTGAGTATTAATCTTTATGAGAGATTTTTCGACCAACACTCCAACATGATGTTTTATGCAATGGCCATAATGAGCATGAAGTATATCTTCGACCTCTGTCCATTTACACCCTTTGAAGCAACAAGCTAAATCCAGAAAGACACTTTGCTCCTCTTCCTCTAAAGCATCAAAGCTTACTTTAAGTATCTCTTGATCTTTTTATTAGGAATCTTTTCATATCCATCTAGTGTACTCTTCCATGTTTCTATGCTCTTTCCAAACAAGTTATAGAACCTACAATTTCTATAACTAAGGGAAGGCCCGAAGCATATAAAACTGCACGGTTTAAAATTTCTTCATAACCTAAAGGAACTTTGTCTTTAAAGGCCAGCCACCTCAACAATTCAAGAGCTTCTTTCCCATATAGCCCTTCTACTTCATATGTTCTTTCTACCCTATGGCTGGTCAGTAAGTGTTTATCACGAGTGGTAATGACGACCCTGCTTCCACGACCAAACCAATCAAGTCCTCCAGCCAAAGCCTCTAGCTGCTCCATTTTGTCAACATCATCAAGAATCAAAAGAATCTTCTTTCTACATAGTCTTTCCTTTATGAGTGGAATTCCCTCA
>Ga0099826_10004172_pt1 | contig 10062 bp, 8 predicted proteins | sample Mtrugardesep15_FD_76830 | JGI IMG/M metagenome (GOLD analysis project Ga0099826, IMG submission 76830) | Root nodule microbial communities of legume samples collected from California, USA - M. trunc garden sep15 | ecosystem: Host-associated > Plants > Roots > Nodule | place: USA: California...
AAAGTAAGTTTTGATGCATTAGAGGAGGATGAGCAAAGTGTTTTTCTTGACATTGCTTGTTGCTACCAAGGAATAAATAATGCAGATGTAGAAGATTTGATTCATGCTCATTATGGTGCTTGCATGAAATATCATATTGGAGTATTGGTTGAAAAGTCTCTCATAAAGATTAATTGGTGTGGTGAGTTGAGTCTGCATGACTTGATAGAGGACATGGGTAAAGAAATTGTTCGATTGGAATCACCAGAAGAACCTGGGAAACGAAGTCGATTATGGTTTCACGAAGATATAATTCAAGTTTTAGAAGACAATACTGTGAGTATGACTTTTTTAGCAATAATGAGTATGATTGATGTGAATAATTTATTATTCTTTTATAATCTTAAGTTGTCCTTTTTAAACAATTAAAAGCATCAATAACACTTGTTTTATATTTTTCCTATATATCATATACATTTTTCTAAATACATTTGTTGAATATCATACGTATAGACATGTAATGTAAGTATGGTTGATCATTCGTTCTTTTTTATGTTAAAAGGGAACTAGTGCGATTAAAGTCATATATCTGAGGATGTGTGAAGATGAGGTAGAATTGGATGAAATGGCTTTCAAGAAGATGAAAAGCCTAAAGACCCTTATTGTTAGAGGTGGTCATTTTTCCGGAGGACCAAAACATCTTCCAAATAGTTTAAGAGTACTCGAATGGTGGGGATATCCTTCACAATATTTGCCATATGATTTTCATCCTAAAAAACTTGCCATTTTCAAATTACCTAGAAGTTGCTTAACATCACTCAAGTTGAATGACTTATTGAAGGTAAGTCTAATGACTTCATTTCTTTAGTATGTAAATTAATAAATTCATTTTTAACATTACTCAGTTGATTCTAGTTTCTTTATTTATTTTGTATTTTTTTTTTCTCTTGCAGAAATTATTGAATATGAAGATTTTGAATCTTGATTATGCAAATTGTCTGACAGAACTACCTGATACATCTTCTCTCTTAAATTTAGAAAAATTATCATTTGAAAATTGTGAAAATTTAATTACAATTGACGAATCAGTTGGGTTCTTGGATAAACTAAAAGTCTTGAGTGCCAAAGGTTGCAGCAAGCTTAAGATATTTCCACCTATCAAATTGATATCCCTTGAAGAACTCAATCTTTCATTTTGCTCAAATCTAGAGAGTTTCCCAGAAATATTAGGAAAGATGGAAAATATGACAAACCTTGTATTGGAGGAAACTCCCTTGAAAGAATTGCCATATTCATTTCAAAATCTCACTCATCTACAAACATTACAACTGCGTCATTGTGGAATGTTGAAGTTACCAAGTAGCATTCTCACGATGGCAAAACTAGTTAAGATAATTGGTTCGGCAGCAAAAGGGTGGAAATTTTCAAAGTTGGACGAGGGTGAATGTCTTCAAACGGTGTCGTCAAACGTAGAATGTCTTCATCTCACAAACTGCAATCTCTTAGATGAATTTGTTCCAATAATTCTCACATGGTTTGTTAATGTGAAAGAATTAAACTTATCGTATAATAGTTTCACAATCCTTCCAGAATGCATAAAAGAATGTCATTTGTTAAGGGATCTTTCCTTGGATGGTTGCAAATTTCTTCGAGAAGTTAGAGGAATAGCGCCAAATTTGAAAAGGTTTAGTGCACGGCGAAATAAATATTTGACTCGTACAGAAATGTTACTAAATCAGGTATTTTAAATTGTTTTTTTTAATTTAATTTTTTATAATTTATGATCTATAGATTATATGATAAAATACTAAAATATGCTATTATTAACTTTATGACTAACAGGAATTGCATGAAGCTGGAGGTACCATGTTTCATTTTCCAGGATCAAGAATTCCAGATTGGTTTGAGAACCGTAGCAGCGGAGCATCAGTTTCTTTTTGGTTTCGTAACAAATTCCCTGCTATAGCTCTTTGTGTTGCCCTTGGGTCGATATATGTCGAATCTGCAATGACTGCCGTCGTGATCATCAATGGCAATGAATGGAATAATTGTGATGATGAACGTTATTTGCAAGTTATACCAGATCATATATATATTTTTGATCTTCAAAACATAATATACAAAGAAAATTTGGAAGAAGGTATAAGAAAAAAAGAAAAAAACTTGGAAGAAGCAGTTTTAGAAAATGAATGGAACCACGTGGAGATTATATATAAGGATGTAACCGGGAGCCCAATCCTTGTAGAAAGTGGAATCCATGTATTGAAACAGAAGAGTATCACAGAAGTTATTCGATTCACCAACCCTTGAAGAAAGATCATATTAGATTGATATTCGATTAAAATATGCTGTTATGGCTTAAAGTATAGCACCAGAGGATCATGTGTTGGACATATGTGTTGGTCCTTGTAGATATTTTTGCACCCAATTAATAATGTTTAAAGACAAGATTAATATGTCACTCCTTTATCCTTCTTCCTAGTCTTTCTTCATATTTAGTCAGAAAAAGACATGTCATAAATGTCGGTGTAAAGTAAAACTACTGTAGTTTGTTATGTACCTTATCGATTCTAAGCTGCTGATTGATAATTTCTGTGGTCCAAAATTCTCATACGTACTGATATTATGTTCATGGTCAAAAAAAGAGGATATTTGCATGGCTAATACTAATTAACGCAATATATATTTGCCATTTTCTTACTATTCCGTTCTTTGATTTTCGAGTACACAAACACATACAATCTTTGATTTCTTTACATGGCTTTCAGAGAATCTTCATCTTTATCTTCTTCTTCCTTTAATTATGGATTCACCTACGATGTGTTCCTCAGCTTTAGAGGCTTAGACACTCGATACGGTTTTACCGGAAATCTCTACAAAGCTCTTTCTAGCAAGGGAATCCACACCTTCATCGATGATGAAGAACTTCAAAGAGGGCATGAAATCACACCATCAATTTTAGAGGCAATTGAAGAGTCTAGAATTGCCATTATTGTGCTCTCTAAGAACTATGCTTCTTCTACATTTTGCTTACATGAACTTGTCAAGATCCTTGACTGCATTAAAGGGAAGGGTAGGTTGGTTTGGCCAATCTTTTATGATGTCGATCCTTCTGATGTGCGAAAGCAGACAGGATCATACGGTGAAGCCTTATCTATGCTTGCAGAGAGATTCAATGATAATAACTTGCAAATTTGGAAGAATGCTTTGCAACAAGTTGCTAACTTGTCTGGATGGCATTTCAAAATTGGGTAAATACTGTCTTATAGATTTTTTTTTCTTCCATAATTTTGTTTTGCTATTTATATTGTCAAGATCATTTAACAAAAACATATCATTTATTTTTTATTTTTTTGTCAAACTAGTTCTTCATGTTAATTTTTTTTATACAATTGAAAAAACTTATAGTTTTGTATCTTTATAAATGTTTTGTTGAACTAACTTTCATTTTTAGTGTATTTTTTTATAGCTTTCTTAGTGTATTTCTATATACAAATTAATGTTTTACCACACAACACCGCATTTATCCTCATTAACAACAATGTCACAATCTCCGTTATTAGATAGAAACTGAAAAAAAATCATATTAATGTGGTTTTTTCTTATTATGTGCGAAATGAGTAAATGTGACACTCATTGTACTAAAAAAATTCATATTAATGTAGTTTTTTCTTATTATGAGCGAAATAAGTAAATGTGACACTCATTGTACGATAGAGGAAATATTTTACCAAGACTCATATCAATTTGTTTTGCTTTGGTAGGGATGGATATGAATATGAGTTTATTGGAAATATCGTTGAACATGTTTCCAACAAGATAAATCGTGTGCCTTTACCCGTTGCTGACTACCCAGTTGGACTAGAGCCTCAAATTCTAGAAATAAATTCACTTCTTGATATCGGGAGCGATGATGAGGTAAACATGATTGGGATCCATGGAAGTGGAGGGATAGGTAAAACAACACTTGCTCTAGCTGTTTATAATCTGATTGCGGATCACTTTGAAGCTTTGTGTTATCTTGAAAATGTGAGAGAAAATTCATACAAACACGGGTTACAACATCTCCAAAAGATTCTTCTTTCAGAAACCCTTGGAGAGAAGAAAGTCAAGTTAACAAGTGTCAAACAAGGAATTTCAACAATAAAACACAGACTCCGACAAAAAAAGGTTCTTTTGATTCTAGATGATGTTGATAAAATAGAACAACTGGAGGCCTTGGTTGGAGGATGTGATTGGCTTGGTTCTGGAAGTAGAGTTATTATTACAACTAGGGACACACATTTGTTGTCAAATCACGGGGTTAAGAGAACATATGAAGTAAATGTGTTAAACGAGAAAGATGCTCTTCGATTGATTACTTGGAAAGCTTTTAAAACAGAAAAATTTCATCCTAGTTACTTCGATGTGTTGAAGCGTGCAATCGGCTATGCTTCTGGACTTCCATTGGCTTTGATAGTAATAGGTTCAAGTTTATTTGGAAAGAATATACAAGAATGGGAATCTGCATTACATCGATATGAAATCATTCCTAATAAAGAGATCCAAAATATACTCAAAGTAAGTTTTGATGCTTTGGAGGAAGATGAGAAAAGTGTTTTTCTTGACATAGCTTGTTTCTACACAGGAACAGAATATGCATTGCCAGATGTAGAAAATATGCTTCATGCTCATTATGATGCTTGCATGAAATATCATATTGGAGTATTGGTTGAAAAATCCCTCATAAAGATTAGTTGGCCTGGTAAATTGAGTCTACATAACTTGATAGAGGACATGGCTAAAGAAATTGTTCGATTGGAATCACCGGACGAACCTGGACAACGTAGTCGATTATGGTTTCACGAAGATATAATTCATGTTCTAGAAGACAATACAGTAAGTATGAATGATGTGGATAATTTTTCTTCTATAACCTTAAATTGTCTCTTTAAACGATTAAAAGCTTCTATATCACATTCGATTTTATATTTTTCTTATAAATTATATACATTTTTATGAATATATGAATATTATACGCATAAACATCTAATGTAAGTATGGTTGATCATTCGTTCTTTTTTATGTTAAAAGGGAACTAGTGCAGTCAAAACCATATTTCTGATGCATGAAGAAGAGGTAGAATTGGATGAAATAGCCTTCAAGAAGATGAAAAACCTAAAAACCCTAATTATAAGAGGTGGCCGATTTTCCAAAGGACCCAAGCACCTTCCAAATAGTTTAAGAGTAGTCGAGTGGCGGAGATATCCTTCAGAGTACTTGCCATGTGACTTCCATCCAAAGAAACTTGCCATATTCAAGTTACCAAAAAGTTGTTTAACATCTATCAAGTTGATTGACTTATTGAAGGTAATTGTATAGTGATTTCATTTCATTGATATGTAAATTAATAAATTCATTTTTAACATTATGAATTCATGCATTTGGTTCTCATTAGTTTATTTATTTTGTATTTTATTATTTGCAGAAGTTCTTGAATATGAAGATTTTGAATTTTGATGACGCAGATTTTTTGACAGAAATACCTGATGCATCTTCTCTTTTAAATTTAGAATTTCTTTCATTTGAGCGTTGTAAGAATTTAACTACAATTCACGAATCGGTTGGGTTATTGGAAAAACTTAAGGTCTTGAGTGCCCAAGGTTGCCGTAAGCTTAGGAGATTTCCACCAGTCAAATTGATATCCCTTGAAGAACTCAATCTTTCATTTTGCACAAATCTCGAGAGTTTTCCAGAAATATTAGGAACGATGAAAAATATGAAAAACCTTGTGTTGGAGGAAACTTCCTTAAAAGAATTGCCAACTTCATTTCAAAATCTCACTCATGTCGAAACATTGCAGCTGCGTTGTTGTGGAGTATTCAAGTTACCAAGTTGCATTCTCAAGATGCCAAAACTAGTTGAGATAATTGGCTGGGTTTCAGAAGGATGGCAATTCCCAAAATCAGATGAGGCTGAAGATAAAGTGAGCTCAATGGTTTCTTCAAACGTAGAATCTCTTCGTCTTGCATTCTGCAATCTCTCAGATGAATTTGTTCCAATAACTCTCACATGGTTTGTTAATGTGAAAGAATTATACTTAGCCCATAATAATTTCACAATTCTTCCAGAATGCATAAAAGATTGTCATTTGTTAAGGGAACTTTGCGTGGATGAATGCCATTATCTTCAAGAAGTTAGAGGAATAGCGCCAAACTTGAAAATATTGTATGCACGAGGATGCAAATCTTGGACTAGTACAGAAATGTTTATGAATCAGGTTTTTTAAATGTTTTTTAATATAATTTATATGATATAAGTTATATAATAAAGTACTAAAATTTGCTGTTACGAACTTTTATGAGTAACAGGAATTGCATGAAGCTGGAAGTACCATGTTTTATTTGCCAAGATCAAGAATTCCAGATTGGTTTGAGCACTGTAGCAGCAAAGGGTCAAGTTCCTTTTGGTTTCGTAACAAGTTCCCTGCTATAGCACTTTGTCTTGTTCCCAGTTCGATATTTGTCAAATCTACAATCTATCCCATCGTGATCATCAATGGCAATGAATGTAAACTTGACTCTAGGGACAGATTTCCCTATTTGTCCGTTGAACCAGATCATACATATATTTTTGATCTTCAAACGATAAAATTCGAAGATAATTTGGATGAAGCACTTTTAGAAGATGAATGGAACCACATGGAGATTATGTATCAAGATGAAAACAATGCCCTAGTCCCCATTGAAAGTGGAATCCATGTATTCAAACAGAAGTGTATCACAGATGATATTCGATTCACCGACCCTTGAAGAATGATCGTATTAGATGATAATTTCAAAGATTAAGAAATCACAAATCACCAAGGTAAATTATCTTGTTGTGTGTTGTCACTTTAACTAGTTTTGTTCCCCTATCATATATGGATTTTTAATGTTATTGATTATGGTTGGTTGTTTTGTATCAAATATATGGAATTGATGCATCTTCTGGAGCTATTGTTATTGCTTAAAGTAGAGCAACGGGGGGTCATGTGCTGGACCTATATGCTGCTCCTGGTAGATATTTTTGTACCCAATATTGTTTATATTCTATTGTTAAAAGAAAAAACGTTTTTGAGCATGTTTATCAAAATGAGATTCAAATTGCGAATCAAAGACCTGTTTTACAAACCGTGAATCAAATCTTATTATGAATATATAGTAAGATACTTTATTAATAAAAATGTAATTTTAAATAAAAATAAGTGACATGGTATATCGAATATGATTCATGAAACTTAAAATTATTAAAAATCAAATCATATATCAAATTACAAAAGAAAATTGGTCAGCTACACTATGTTTAGATAGTGATTCATTATAATGAATTATGATTTATCATGGTGAATCTGATCCATCATAATGGACCGGGTTTTAAGATGATATTCATGTCTAAAATAGCTACACACTAAAGATTCACATCAATTGAGTTCAGTTCTATATCGAACGGAGATACAACTTGCACGAATATTTAGTTATTGTTATCCATGATTTTGGGTTTAAGACTCGATTTATTTAAGGGAGAACATATGTAAGTATTACCAGATCAGAATAATGAATTCAACAATATGTACAGTTGACTGAATTAGCTTAGAGTGCAAGTTACCTTTAATAAGTATAGCTTAGTGTAGTTTACATTTGACCTGCTGCTTGCTATCTCAGAGGTTTTACTATATAAGACTGCATCTGAAAATGAGACTGCAACTTATAGATATGACAAAGTAACTACTGCTTTACTTTGAATTCATCTTGCATAGTTTTTCGCTTTCATTCACACTTAAAATTTTATCATCTGTTTCGGTTGGGATTTGATTCAGGTCCTTGTGGATGCAGAATGCACTAATGGTGGTTCAGTTAAACATATTCAGAAGTTGAAACATTGGGGATGGACAACTCTTCAATAAATTTTGGTGTAACCCACATTTATCTTTTCTTTTGTATCTCACCAGAGCTGAATCTTTTTCTTTTATTGTAACTTAAATCTATGATGTTTGTTAGCATAAAATTATGGGAGCTGCTAAAATGGACCGTGGTCCGCAACAGATCACATTTTTCATTCAATCTCAATCTCTATTACACTCTTTCACAAATGTAACATTCTAGCACCATATCATTCGTCATCTGCTTATTCTCTACAAAACTCATAGAAGACAATACGGACTGGGGAAAGTCTTTTATGAACACAATCTCAAATAAATATTATTTGAACACGCTTAACAAAATTAAATAAAAAAATATTTAGTCACATCAATTGATATCTTGTAATTTTATTTTCCTTTAATTTTTTCTCGATTTTTTGTGTGCATAAATATTTTTATCTTGTTTGTGTCCAACCAAGTGTGTCCAAAAACAGTAAAATTCAAAACTGTTTTCACTTTTCCTTCTTAGTTAAGTTCCCTATTTTAGGCATTTCTTCTATCCACACCCTACGGTTCCATATTATTAACACGTTTGGACGAACAAAACCTACAGTGTCTAAAACACTTGTTAACTTTTCTAATTCCAGCAACTATGTTCCCAAAGTAGCTCCTGTTAGTCGCATCACCATTACTACTCTCACTGTTTCTAGATAAAAGCATATGTATCACCATAAAATGACAGAGAAAGAGAGAATGAGGAATGAAGACGAGGTGTGAAAGTTATGACTATGGAGTTACATAGCGTGTGCCGCACGCTTCGTGAAGTGAGACAACTTCACCTCTCACTCCTCAAAACCGGTAATCTGCATTCATCCGTCATCACCACCAACCGCCTCCTCCAACTATACTTGTGCCGCGGCTCTCTCCATGATGCATCCAAACTGTTCGACGAAATGCCGCAACCAAATCCTTTCTCATGGAACACCCTCATTGAAGCTCACATTAACTTAGGTCACAGAAACAAGTCACTGGAATTGTTCCATGCCATGCCCCACAAAACCCATTACTCCTGGAACCTCATTGTTTCGACGCTTTCCAAGTCGGGTGATCTTCAACAAGCTCAGGCTCTCTTCAATGCCATGCCTATGAAGAATCCTCTTGTTTGGAATTCGATGATTCATGGTTATTCTTGACATGGGTATCCTAGAAATGCGCTTTTACTTTTTAAGGAGATGGATTTGGACCCTTTGGAAACGGTGCACCGTGATGCGTTTGTGTTGTCAACTGTTTTTGGTGCATGTGCTGATTTGTTTGCTCTTGATTGTGGGAAACAAGTTCATGCGCGTGTTTTTATTGATGGTTTTGAATTCGAACAAGACAAGGTTTTGTGTAGTTCGATAGTTAATTTTTATGGGAAATGTGGTGATTTGGATAGTGCTGCTCGGGTCGTGGGTTTTGTGAAGGAAGTTGATGATTTTTCTTTATCTGCTTTGGTATCGGGTTATGCAAATTCCGCTAGAATGAGTGATGCAAGAAGGGTTTTTGATAACAAGGTTGATCCTTGTTCTGTGCTGTGGAATTCGATTATTTCAGGTTACGTGTCCAATGGTGAGGAAATGGAAGCATTGGCTCTATTCAACAAAATGCGCAGGAATGGGGTTTGGGGAGATTTCTCTGCTGTTGCAAACATTTTGAGTGCTGCCAGCAGCTTGCTCAATGTTGAACTTGTGAAGCAAATGCATGATCATGCTTTTAAAATTGGGGCGACTCATGATATTGTGGTTGCTAGTACTCTGCTTGATGCATACTCCAAATGTCAACACCCCCTTGAAGCTTGCAAGTTGTTTGGTGAGCTCAAATTTTATGATGCGATCTTGCTTAATACTATGATTATTGTGTATTGTAATTGTGGAAGAATTGAAGATGCAAAAGGGGTTTTTAACTCGATGCCTAATAAAACCTTGATTTCGTGGAATTCAATCTTGGTTGGCCTCACTCAGAATGGATGTCCAAGTGAGGCGTTGGATACTTTCTCTAGGATGAATAAGTTGGACGTGAAAATGGACAAGTTTAGCTTTGCTAGTGTTATAAGTGCTTGTGCTATTAAATCATCCCTTGAACTCGGTGAGCAGGTATTTGGTAAAGCTATTACTTTGGGGCTTGAATCTGACCAAATAATTTCTACCTCACTTGTTGATTTTTAT
>Ga0099826_10004173_pt1 | contig 10062 bp, 4 predicted proteins | sample Mtrugardesep15_FD_76830 | JGI IMG/M metagenome (GOLD analysis project Ga0099826, IMG submission 76830) | Root nodule microbial communities of legume samples collected from California, USA - M. trunc garden sep15 | ecosystem: Host-associated > Plants > Roots > Nodule | place: USA: California...
AAAAGAAGCAATGCTTCATGCTTGGAGTTCTTATGAGAAATATGCATGGGGCCAAGATGAACTACAGGTATGGTCAATTTCTATTGCGAACACTCAGCCTTTTATTTTTTATTTTTTCGTTTTATTGCATAATGATCTAATGGAGTGATGTGGTTATTTGGTGACACTTATGTTATATGTTCTAGTACTGATTGTATGTTCTTGAATGTTACATGATATAAATTGGTTTGTTTTTAGTATAATAATCAAACACTTCGCTAGTTAAATTTACATTTTTCTTAATTAATTGTTTTTATTGTTATTGCTACCAGCCACAGTCAAAAAGTGGTGTCAATAGCTTTGGAGGTCTTGGAGCAACTTTAATTGATTCTCTTGATACATTATACATTATGGGTCTCGATGAACAGTTTCAGAAAGCCCGAGAGTAAGTGTAACCTTTTCACCTGCATATGAAGACCTGATTGTTATTGTTTTTTGCTTCCACCTCTATACTCGTTTAGAATCATAGTGATCGGGCTGTTTCTAATATTATATTTGGCAAAGGTTCTTGCATATAGAGTAGAAATTTCACTCATTTTTTTTGTTTTCTATTTTTCTCTTCCAATTTTATTGCTGTTCTAGATGAACATTTCATGGTTATAGTGTTTAACTTGTATGGTTTGCCTTGTCAAAATTTTTTTTTTGTATGGTTTGATTCTAATACATGTATTTTTTTGTCCTATTTAACTCTTTATTACTGCAAAATTTCCTAATTCATATATAAAAGTTACATTACCTTGCTTTAATTACTTTCTATCTAATGTTCAATTGTGATACTCCTCGTTAGTCTTTATTACATTTTTTGTGACAGTAATACATTATCCTTACAGCTGGGTTGCAAACTCTCTGGATTTTAACAAGGATTATGAAGCAAGTGTTTTCGAGACAACCATAAGGTTACTTTATAAGGTTTACATAGCAGTTTAAAGTCCCTTCCAATTAAAAAAGTATAATAAACTAAACTTATGTGTTTCACAACTAATGTTTTTTCTTATTTTTTGTTGTCTATTTTCACCACAATCCAGAGTAGTAGGTGGCCTTCTTAGTACATATGATCTTTCAGGCGACAAAATTTTCCTTGACAAAGCTAGAGATATTGCAGATAGATTACTGCCTGCATGGAACACACCTACAGGAATTCCTTATAACATCATCAACTTGTCACAAGGACGTGCACACAATCCTGGATGGACTGGGGTAAGTTTCTACACATGCATTTCAATCTTACTGAACAGTGAACACTTAAAAGATTTAGGATATTGCTTTCATGTTCCATAGGCCTCAATTTTAAGTTAACTACAAGCCATTGTTTACAACTTTTGTGTCCATAGAGATGTGGTTTTTATGGGTTTACTCCTTGATCTTAGCTTTAAAGCTTGAATATTGTGGCTGCAAGTCATTTTCATGCTTTTTGTAACCTTTTGAACAAAATATAGTGCTAGCTTGATGACAAGCGATCTGCTATTTTGTGGCTGGTTTGGATGAGTTTTTAATAGAAAGTTTTTTATTTGAGCTTCTTCTACAGTCGTGTAAAAAAAATAAAATAATGTTTAGATGCAACACTCTAGAAGTCCCTTTTTTTTGTGTTTGAAACTTCTCCATGTTTTCAAAATCATCTTTTGCTTGTTCTCTTTTTGTTTTCTTTCATAGATGAAAAAACAATGTAGGACCTTTCTCGCTAAGTGTTGATTAATGAAATTACTGCTTTCTAATTTTATCAGGGGAAAAATAGTATTTCATCTACAGATTTGTATTAGAGGCATGGACTTTGGCTAGTTAATTTTGCATAGACCTTTCGCATGCCTGATTATAAGTCAAAGGCTTTCTATGTTAGCTCTACTGGAATATGATTAACCAATTTTCACTTTTATACTAGTTTTGGATTCCTGACTCCGGCTGTATTGGTCGCAGACATTTGAGCTGCTTTATTAAAGTTTCTGATTCCTTTTTATCTTCATTTTTCAAGGGTGAGAGTATTTTGGCAGATTCTGGCACCGAACAACTAGAGTTCATTGCTCTGTCTCAAAGGACTGGAGACCCAAAGTATCAGCAGAAGGTTTTTAAATTCAATTCCATATATTCAGTTTTTTTACGGGGAAGGGGGAGGAGTTACATTTCTCTAGCAATGCATCAATTGATTTGCTCCCTGCTTTTTCAGGTCGAGAATGTAATAACAGTGCTTAATAAAACATTTCCTGATGATGGATTACTTCCTATCTATATTAATCCTCATAGCGGAACAACAGGCTACTCTCCCATCACATTTGGCGCCATGGGTGACAGGTATTAACACAATTTAATGACCATCTTTTTACACGATAAAAGCATAACGAACTTCTGCATTCGTTAGTACTTATTCTGTGTTAATTTGGCCTAACTTGTGAATGACACCAATTGCAGTTTTTATGAATACTTGCTTAAAGTTTGGGTACAGGGGAATAAGACTTCAGCTGTAAAACTTTATAGGTGAGAATAATGCACCACCTACTTCATCTCATTCTGTACCCTTTGGGATGCATTGTTATTTCATGAGTTCATTCTGTAATCAAATTGTCATTTGAATGATATCTAAAATGGATTTTGCTTCCTTGGATCAATGAAAGAATTATGTATTTTTGTATTTCAATTATCATGGTTAAAGAACTTACAATTTTTATTTTCAAATAAATGTAGAATAGGAAGATAAAGAATTAGAAGTTTGAACTGTTATATGACTGATATTTTCTTTTTAATCTTCACAACAGAGATATGTGGGAGAAATCAATGAAAGGTCTGTTAAGTTTGATTCGGAAGTCAACGCCGTCTTCCTTTACTTATATCTGTGAGAAGAGTGGAGGATCTCTCACCGACAAAGTATGATATTGCATTACAATACTGGTGTTGCCGCATTTAATATTTTCCATTGATGTATTGGATGAAAGTGTAATTTTTTCATTCAACCGAGTACCTGCAGATGGATGAACTAGCGTGCTTTGCTCCAGGGATGATTGCTTTGGGATCGTCTGGTTATGGTCCTGATGATTCACAGAAGTTTATGTCACTTGCTGAAGAGGTTTGTTTTAATAGAGCCATTTGAAAAGCCTTACTGTGCTTATTCTGTTGACTAACTTATTTTAGTCTTGACCTATCAATATACAAAAGCCATGTTTGGATAAACTACTTAATTAAGTGCTTATAGTATAACCACTAACCATGTAAATGCTTTTGTATAAGCTATTTGCCTATTTCTATAACATACGATAAAATAAAGTCAAATTGTTTCCATTTATAAGCGGTTTTCATAAACTATCACAAAGAGCTTATGAAAATAAGCTGAAAACAACTTATGAACATATCGTAAGCTATTTTCATAACCTCTTCCAAACCATATCACAAGTGTTTATGCCAGTCGATTAGTTCAATTAAGTCAATCCAAACTTACTCTACATGTATTTCATATCAACTTAAGTTTAGCCGTCTTTATGATGTTGTCGCACTCACGAGACTTTATTTGCAGCTTGCTTGGACATGTTATAACTTCTACCAATCAACTCCAACAAAATTAGCTGGAGAGAACTATTTCTTTCATGCTGGGGAGGTTAGTTACTTTTTCTTTTTTTGACAGGAAGGAGGTTAGTTACTTGTTTATTTAAAGATCTGCAATTTGAAAATTGTGTGATCTGAAATTCACTTCTGCATTTTAAGGATATGAGTGTGGGTACATCATGGAACATCCTGAGGCCAGAGACAGTTGAGTCACTCTTTTACCTTTGGCGCCTAACCGGCAACAAGACATACCAAGACTGGGGTTGGAATATATTTCAAGCTTTCGAGAAGAACTCTCGCATAGAGTCGGGCTATGTTGGACTAAAGGATGTAAGTACACCTCGATTTCATGTTTAATAATGTGTTTGTGCTTGTGTTATTGTTGTTTTGTACTCTGTCACATATCGAGTGCCACGTTAGCACAAAACAAAAAAAAGTCTCACGATAAGTGCCACTTTATATTTTTAATGCATCATTCTTTACTCCCAAACTAATACTATGTGCATCACTCCCAAGCTAATTATATTTCAGTATACATTTATGACAATGATTAATACCCAATAGTTGATAAGGATAATTTTGTAAATTCGTTGCACTCTTTCATTTATTTACAACTTTTTTAATCTGTGTGAAAACCTAAAGTGACATTTATTATATGACGAGTTTATTAAGGAAGCACCCCATATGGAAATTTAGAATAATTTGTTTTGGTTCTTTAGAGAAAAGCCCTTATTAGTCTAATGCTGGACAATCATTTACTATTTTTAACTGCTATATCACATGTTGTTCTCTCACTTTCCAGGTTAACACTGGTGTTAAAGACAACATGATGCAAAGTTTCTTTCTCGCAGAGACACTGAAGTATCTTTATCTTCTCTTTTCGCCTTCTTCGGTCATTCCATTAGATGAATGGGTATTCAACACAGAAGCACACCCTTTGAGGATTGTGACAAGGAGCGAAGCGGAACCTGTTAAGAACTCAAATGAGAAGAAAAAATCTTTTCCTAGAATAGGTGGCAGAAAGGAAGGTCGGTCAGGTTAGACATCCGTTCATGCTTCTCTACCATGACTAGTTGATGAACCACTTCAACCAAGATACAACGACGAGGAATTTGTTCCATTTTGGAGCTTGTAAGATGTCAGAATTCCTTCATTGAGAAGCAATTGTGAAACAGGTTGAGAAATAAGTTCATGTTGCTTCAAATGATGAGTAATATAGGAAATAGAAATAGGTCTTCATATCATGCAAAATGGGTTTATTCAAGGTGACTTGGCCTTTTTGTTGATGACTGGTTCAATTAGAATCTTGACTAAAATAGGTTGTGGCCCTTAATTTTATTTTTTTGTGGAACCAAATTTTGAGTGCATTTTATACATGATTTATGTAACTGAGGCCTATCTATCCGCGCATTCCATAGAAGACAGATACTATAGACATTCAATATCTGAGATATACAAGTAGTGTTTTACTTTGATTGTTATTTTAAAGTGGTTCTCCGTTTTCAACTGTTATCCATTTGTTTCCTCATCAAGAAAGAAAAAAAAAAAAACTTGCATCGTCTTGTTATCTTATTGTTAGACTATAATGGTGAGATTTGATTAGTGTGCAGGATGTGATAGATTCAAATTTTGATATCACTGTATTAGTACATATTATAAGAAAGATTACAGTACACAATTGTGTACAGTTAAATATAGCAACCAGTATGCTAAAAAAATATTGTTTGCCAAACATATGAACTATTGTGTATTAGATTAGATCAAAATAAAAACATGTATTGTAACACATAAATTTGACATCGAATTTCAGCAATTTAAATGACTAACAAAGTGTAGATATATGGTTAATTTTGTCTAGTGGATTCTCAGATAATGTAGCTAATTCTCAGATATTGAATGCTTATGTCTGAGAATTAACTATATGTCTGTGCATTCTATAGGCCTATTTGTTATATATGGTTAATTTTGTCTAGACAGATACTATAACAAGATGCTATACCTCAATAACCATTTACTAGATACAATTAACTACATTTTTTACGTAGAGAATCTTAGAATTTAAGTAGAACCTAACCCATCTTTAGAAAATTGATTTTTAAGGAAATAACCGTCCTTGTTTATAAATCCATTTCTAGGCCTATTTCTTTTTAATGTGGGACTCTTAACAATTTTGAACGTCATTAATTACAATTTTCTAGTGTTCAAATGTACATGTATTCATCAATAATTTAAATTGTGTTCAATTATATATGTTTTTTTAGGTATTTAAACATAGATGATATTCATTAACCATGGATTGTGTCATCCTTTAAACATAGGGTTGAACCTAACTTTTCACTATATGCTGGTCATCATTACATCATACCATTACCAAGACAAATCTCTTTAGTGAGTGAACACATACTTTAAATCCTATCTTTTTAGCCACACAACACAAGGTTCACTTTTTAGTTTAGTTAACTGAACTGTTTTCATGAGATATTTGCATATCTATGGCAATGGCATATGTGACTTATCTGGACATCTTTCAAAATAAAATTGTAGATGGCGTAAATGTAAGATCAATTTATTTGTATGTTAAACGAACCGATTTAATCCGAACTAAACCGATTAATTTGGTTTAGTTCCTTTCTTAAAAATAAATGAAAATTAATAAAGATTTTTCGATTCAAACATTTTTTTGACTGAAAATAGATCTAAATCAAACCATTACACCCGTGTAAATAAGATTGCACAAAATTTACAAGTGGCATTTTCCATAATTTAGATCCACATACATGGAATTGAGTAATGATTTGTAAATGAAGGATTGGGTTAGTGGAATATTCTAGAATACATACATCACTTTTCCTTCTATCTCAATCTTCATGTCAGTGTACACTTTCTACACTTCCACTCTCACCTTCATCTTCAACCTTCATTTCCAAATGCAATAACACCAAATCCCTAATTATTTCACCATCACCAAAATTCGTAATGTTAACATCCTATAACCTTCTTCGTTCTCGCTTTCGTCGTTCTCACCATCATTGGTTTTGTACCATTGTCGCTCTCAAACCTGAACCACCTCAACCACCACCAACCACCGTCACAACCACCACCTCCTATCTGCTTCATTCTAGACGATTCCTTTTTCTTGGATTTGACTCTCGCCGACATCTTCATCATAGTCATCATCACTCTTTCCATCGAAGTGTGTTTCTCTCTTCTTCTTCTAACGCATTTTTCTCAATAATCGATTATTTTAAGCTTATTTATTGAATTGTTATATCCTCTTTTTCTCTGTTTTAGGTTTCTTTACAAGAGCTAAACCAGCAGCTCAGATTATTGAATTCAACGATAAACACAGGTTTTTTTTTTGTTGTTTAATTTGGCATTGTGTTATTATATACTCCTATAACCAATTTAAGGCTTTGTTTGGATAAACAACTTATATCACAAATGTTTATTATGGCAAGTGCTTACGCGTAAGCTGTTTCTTTAGCAAAATATTAAATAGAGTTGAATTGCTTTTGTATAAGCTGCAAGCTGTTTTCATAAGCTATCTTGGAAAGTTTATGAAGATAAGCTATAAGCTGTTTTTATAAGTTCTCTCAAACCGTCTCACAAAACTTACGCTAGTAGATAAGCTCGAAGAAGCCAATCCAAACAGGCTTTATTTCTGTATCAAAAGATAAAATGAAGTTAAATTGTCTGCTTTTCATTAGGTATATAATATACAGGGACTGCGTAAAATTTAATTTGACATTATGTTTTTGTTTACTTTGGCATTATATTATTATATAACCAATTTAGGGTCTGTTTGGATGAGCTTGCCTTATATATTGACATAAGCACTTGTGAGACTGTTTGAGAAACTTATGAAAACAGCTTATTATTTGTCCATAAACTCTCAAAGTTAGCTCATGAAATCAACTTATAGATTATACGAAAACAATTTAACATTATATTACCTATTGTTATAGAAACAGGTTATACGTAAATGCTTATGCTATAAGCTGCAAATCAAGCTGTTTATCCAGACATAGCCTTAAATTGCCATGGAAAAATGTTTCGTGTTTGTCATTTCTATATGATGTTACTTTTTCCTAAATGTACGATGTGAGACAACGCTACTTGTATAACTTGTGTTTTGTTTTATTTATTTATTGTAGTCAGCGAGCTGTAAAAACTGCATTGTGGTGTAACTTTCTTGTTTTTTCACTCAAATTTGGAGTATGGTTAGCTTCCTCTAGTCATGTTATGTTAGCTGAAGTTGTGCATTCGGTTGCCGATTTTGCAAACCAGGTAAATTTGTTGATGTTGTTTGATAGGTTCCTTAGGCTGTGTTTGAAATTTGAATTGATGGAATGGAGTAGAATAATAATATTATGACCCTTTGTTTGGATTTGTTTAAAATGGGGTTGAATGGAACATGATGGAATGCATTTAACTCCATTCCATCATGCCCAACATTTTATTCGATAAATTCCACTCCCCAATTAATGTCCACATGGCCATAATGTAAACGAGAAACTAATATAACACATGTCTTACTTTGTAGGCGCTACTTGCTTATGGTCTATCTAGCTCTAGGCGTGCACCAGATGCAATTCATCCGTGAGTTACATATTTTTTGATTACATTTTGTCTACCCCCCAAAGAAAAATAGAATATTTGTTACACGTTCAGTGTCGGGCTATTTTCAATTATTAGATATGCATTTACATGTGGTGTGATTCATGAACTATTATTTATGTAATGAATGAATATGAACTATTTTTTATGTAATGAATGAATGCATATTTAGTTAAGCCCTTGTCTTTGAAATTGTGCTTCAATTACTAATTGTGCAGTGCAAAATTTAACAAGCCTGTATGATGAAAAGTTATTCTATCCATTTCTATTTCATGGTATTATGAATTAGGATATGGCTTCTGTCTTTGCATTGCTTGGGTTTGTAAGTTAACACGTGCGGCGTAATGGTGATGTCTTCTATTTTTACAGTTATGGATATTCCAAGGAAAGATTTGTTTGGTCATTGATATCTGCTGTTGGGATATTTTGTCTTGGTTCCGGTGCCACGGTTGTTAATGGAGTTCAAAACTTGTGGGTTGCACAGGTATTCTATTCAACCAAACTGATATTTGAAATGTTTTCATTCAAATTCTTTCATTGTAAGCTCTTGTTGTTTTTCTTATTTTGATGATTGGCCTGTGTTTTGTCTCTTACTTAATTTTTTGACTTTTGAGAAATTCTTTTTCAGGCCCCTGAGAATATGCAATTAGCAGCTTTGGTGTTATGTGGTTCATTCGTCATTGAAGGTACTATTGTCTGCATTTGCAATCCGGTGCAGTCTAATCTCCTTTATCTGTTCTACTCCTTTCATTTTTTAATGGGTATTTTTTGTTAGGTGCCTCTCTTATTGTTGCGATTCAAGCTGTCAAGGAAGGTGCCAATGCAGAGGGAATGAAATTAAGAGACTATATTTGGCGTGGACATGATCCTACATCTGTTGCAGTAATGACAGAGGTGAGCTAGGATTCTCAACCGTGCTGCACCCTCTGCAGCAGCAAAAAATGTGTAAGAGGAGAGAGAAGATGGATAGTAGATGGGGAGATAATGAAGAGAGAGGGAGATAAAAATCATGAGGGATGGAGAGGTTGATAGGTAGGCGATGTAGAGGACGGTGTGCTTCAAAGGATTCAAATGCAGTTGGGGGGGGGGAAGGGTTTTGCTTAAAGCTAATCATTTCTCACTTATCATTCAGCTTTTTTTTTTGTCGGAAACTTTTAAGTAAAGCTAGACACATTTTTCCAGCCATCTCACTAAATGGAACTTCATTTTATACACTCCTCAAGGGCCTTGATAAAGAAAGTGTATTTGGAACTTCATTTTATACACTCCTCAAGGGCCATGATAAAGAAAATGTATTTTTAGTCATTTGTATTTGAAAAAGGAAAGGGGAGAGTGACTTGAAGCTTTCATTGCTAAGAGTTGTTTATTAATCTCTCTACTGGGTTATGCGGCAAGATTTTGTTTGGCTATTTAGTTTTTTTTTTCCTTCAAATTCCTTTAGTAACGGATTAAGATTCTGTCCTTGTATCCGTTCTTATAAATAGTTGCAAATTATGCAGGATGGTGCTGCAGTAACTGGACTTGCTATTGCTGGGGCATCATTGGTGGCAGTGCACTATACGGGAAATGCCATTTATGATCCCATAGGCTCAATCTTGGTTGGCAACTTACTTGGAATGGTAAAAAGGGTTCACAAGACAGCAAAAGTTCCCAACTATTTGGTATCAATTTTTGTTTAATATTGTGCTGAATTAACCATGCAGGTAGCCATATTTCTTATCCAAAGAAACCGACATGCTTTGATTGGTAGAGCTATGGACGACCACGATATGGAAAAAGTACTCCAGTTTTTGAAAAATGACCCGGTACAACCATTCTAATTTCTACTAAAACTGCATTATAACTTTTTGGCATTCATTTTACTAATGTGACTTTTATCCT
>Ga0099826_10004174_pt1 | contig 10062 bp, 10 predicted proteins | sample Mtrugardesep15_FD_76830 | JGI IMG/M metagenome (GOLD analysis project Ga0099826, IMG submission 76830) | Root nodule microbial communities of legume samples collected from California, USA - M. trunc garden sep15 | ecosystem: Host-associated > Plants > Roots > Nodule | place: USA: California...
AGGAGCCTTCACCATGTCGAACACAGATGCTTTCTTCTCCCGTCCGCTTGCCGAAGTCGATCCGGATATTTTCGGCGCGATCGAGAAGGAACTGGGTCGCCAGCGCCACGAGATCGAACTGATTGCCTCGGAAAACATCGTGTCCCGCGCTGTGCTTGAAGCGCAGGGTTCGATCATGACGAACAAATATGCCGAGGGTTATCCGGGCAAGCGTTATTACGGCGGCTGCCAGTTCGTCGACATCGCTGAAGAGCTTGCCATCGAGCGCGCCAAGAAGCTGTTCGGCGTCAACTTCGCCAACGTCCAGCCGAACTCCGGTTCGCAGATGAACCAGGCCGTGTTCCTCGCACTCCTGCAGCCGGGCGATACCTTCATGGGTCTCGATCTGAATTCGGGAGGCCACCTGACGCATGGTTCGCCGGTCAACATGTCCGGCAAATGGTTCAACGTCGTGTCCTACGGCGTGCGTGAAGGCGACAACCTGCTCGACATGGACGAAGTGGAGCGCAAGGCCAAGGAAACCCGGCCGAAGCTGATCCTTGCCGGCGGCACCGCCTATTCGCGCGTCTGGGACTGGAAGCGCTTCCGCGAGATCGCCGATGAAGTCGGCGCCTATCTGATGGTCGACATGGCCCACATCGCCGGTCTCGTTGCCGGTGGCCAGCACCCGTCGCCGTTCCCGCATTGCCATGTTGCCACCACCACCACGCACAAGTCGCTGCGCGGCCCGCGTGGCGGCATGATCCTCACCAATGACGAGGATCTGGCCAAGAAGTTCAACTCGGCCGTCTTCCCCGGCCTGCAGGGCGGCCCGCTGATGCATGTCATCGCTGCCAAGGCCGTTGCCTTCGGCGAAGCGCTGCAGCCGGAATTCAAGGATTATGCCGCACAGGTCGTGAAGAACGCCAAGGCGCTGGCCGAAACCCTGATCGAAGGCGGTCTCGATGTCGTCTCCGGCGGCACCGACAACCACCTGATGCTGGTCGACCTTCGCAAGAAGAACGCCACCGGCAAGCGTGCGGAAGCCGCCCTTGGCCGCGCTTACATCACCTGCAACAAGAACGGCATTCCCTTCGATCCGGAAAAGCCCTTCGTTACCTCGGGTGTCCGTCTCGGCACGCCGGCCGGCACGACGCGCGGTTTCAAGGAAGCGGAATTCCGCGAAATCGGCAAGCTGATCGTCGAGGTTCTCGACGGCCTGAAGGTTGCCAATTCGGATGAAGGTAATGCCTCCGTCGAGGCTGCCGTGCGCGAAAAGGTCGTCGGTTTGACCGACCGTTTCCCGATGTATCCGTACATGTAAGGAAAGAAAAAGATGCGCTGCCCATTTTGCGGTTCCGAAGACACACAGGTCAAGGACTCGCGTCCGGCGGAGGACAACACCTCCATCCGTCGGCGGCGCATCTGCCCGGATTGCGGCGGCCGCTTCACGACCTATGAGCGCGTGCAACTGCGCGAGCTGATGGTCATCAAGAAAAGCGGCCGCAAGCTGCCGTTTGACCGGGAAAAGCTGGTTCGCTCCTTCGAAATCGCGCTGCGCAAGCGCCCGGTCGATCGCGACCGGATCGAGCGGGCCGTTTCCGGCATTGCCCGCCGTCTGGAAAGTTCCGGCGAGACGGAAATTCCCTCGGAAGAAATCGGCCTTCAGGTTCTGGAGGCGCTGAAGAGTCTCGATGACGTGGCCTTCGTGCGCTACGCTTCGGTCTATCGCGATTTCAGCCATGCCGAGGATTTCGAAAACGTGATTGCCGAAATCAATGCCAAGATCGCCCGAGATACAGACGCCGGAGTGTAGCCGTGACGAGCCGTGCCGATGACGAAAAATTCATGGCCCGCGCCATCGAGGTTTCGCTTCGCCACCAGGGCCAGACGCTGACCAATCCCTCGGTTGGCTGTGTTCTCGTAAAAGACGGACAAATCATTGCCGAAGCGGTGACCGCCATCGGCGGCCGGCCGCACGCCGAACGCCAGGCGCTGGAAATCGCCGGAGAGGTGGCGCGTGGCGCGACTGCCTATGTAACGCTCGAACCCTGTTCCCATTGGGGCAAAACCCCGCCCTGCGCCAACGCGCTGGTCGAATACGGCGTGGCGCGGGTCGTGGTGGCGGTGGACGATCCGGATGAGCGTGTTTCCGGCCGTGGTTATACGATTTTACGCGATGCCGGTATTGTTGTGGAAACCGGCCTGCTGCGTGATGAGGGTAAGCGGGCGCTTGCAGGTTACCTCACACGCCAGATGAAAAAACGCCCGCATGTGATTCTGAAGCTTGCTGTTTCCGCTGATGGCATGATTGGCCGGGAAGGCGAGGGGCAGGTGGCGATTACCGGGGCGGAGTCGCGCCGTGTGGTGCATGAACTGCGGGCGCGCTGCGATGGCATTCTTGTCGGTATTCGTACCGCGATTGCGGATGATCCGGAACTGACGGTGCGCATTGCCGGCATGGAGCGCCGTTCGCCGGTGCGGATCGTGCTGGATCGGCAGTTTGAGTTGCCGCTGATGTCCAAATTGGTGCGGAGCGCGCGCGAGGTGCCGGTGATCGTTGCGGCGTTACCCCCCTCTGCCCTGCCGGGCATCTCCCCCTCAAGGGGGGAGATCGGCGAGGCGCTGTCCGCTCGCTCAAATTTTGAACCCGTTTCTCATTCTACAGCCGTTGATGTTGGGCAAGACAGTGCCCCATCGATCCCCCCCCTTGAGGGGGAGATGCCCGGCAGGGCAGAGGGGGGTAACCCCAACCTCCGACGTCAACTCCTGACCGACGCAGGCGTCCAGATCCTCGAAGCATCAACCCTCGAAAACCTCCTCCACATTCTCGCCGAAAGCGGCATGTCGGAACTTCTGGTCGAAGGCGGCGCTTTTGCCGCAAAATCATTCCTTGAAGCCGGGCTGGTGGACCGTATCATGCTGTTCGAAAGCCCTGTCGTGATCGGTGAAGGCGGCATTGAAACGCCGCTTCGCCGTGCCGATATCACGGGCGACTATGCTCTTGTCAGCGAAACAGCCTATGGGCCGGATCGCTGCTTCGATTATGAAAGGCCGATTTGATGTTTACCGGAATTGTCACCGATGTCGGAACCGTATCCGAGCTGGAAGCACTGCCCGAGGGTGTCCGCCTGCGCGTGGCGACCAATTACGATCCGAAGACCATCGATATGGGCGCATCCATTTCCCATGGCGGCGTGTGCCTGACGGTGACGAAGCTGCCTGATGATGGCAGCAATGAACGCTGGTACGAGGTCGAGGCATGGGAAGAGGCGCTGCGCCTCACCACGATTGCCGGCTGGAGACAAGGCACGCATGTCAATCTGGAGCGGGCGCTCAAGATCGGCGACGAGCTGGGCGGTCACATCGTCTCCGGCCATGTTGATGGCAGGGCGGAAATCCTGTCGGTCGAGCCGGAAGGCGAAGCGGTGCGCATCCGCCTGCGCGCGCCGGAGCATCTGGCGAAATTCGTTGCTCCCAAGGGCTCCGTGGCGCTCGACGGTACGTCGCTCACCGTCAATGCCGTTGAAGGCACCGATTTCGACGTGCTGCTGATCCGTCACACGCTTGCCGTCACCACCTGGGGCGAACGTCAGCCGGGTGATTTCGTTAATTTCGAGGTCGATACGATGGCCCGTTATGCCGCAAGGCTTGCGGAATTTCCGTCTGCGTAAACCGACAGGAACACGGCGGGTTATAATGCTCGCTGACGCCTCATCCACCCGTCATTCCGGCCATGAGCCGGAATCCAGCCAGCCCAAGTCCTTGGGCTGAAAAGAGTCTTTTCGCCGCGCAGACGCTCATCGACTGGATACCGGCTCGAGGCCGGTATGACGGAGGAGAATGATCGGCATCGACGCTGGCACACGTGCAATTGCTCCGCTTCCTGTCGAACCGGAAAGATTGTAAAGACGTCGTTCTGTCGTTTGAAATCGACTGCCAGCGAACGGGGTAGGGGAAATACACCATGCCGTCTTTTGAACTGCTGACAGCCTTTTTCATCACCACTGCCCTGTTTGCCTATATTCCCGGCCCGGCCATGCTTTATGCGGCGGCGCAGACCATGGCGCGTGGCCGGGTTGCCGGGCTGATGGCGGTGCTCGGCATCCATGTCGGCTGCTATTTTCACATTTTCGCGGCGGCTGCGGGCCTCTCGGTATTGTTTCAGGCGGTGCCCTGGCTTTACCTTGCAGTAAAGCTCTGCGGCGCGCTTTATCTCATCTGGCTCGGGTTTTCGATGTTGCGCAGCAAGATGGAGGGCGAGGCGGTCAATCTGACCATCGAGCCGAAATCAGCCCGCCGCGCCTTCATCGACAGCATTATCGTTGATGTGCTCAACCCGAAGACCGCGCTGTTCTTTCTGGCCTTCCTGCCGCAATTCGTCGATCCGGCGGCCGCCTTTCCCGTCTGGCTACAGTTCCTGATCCTCGGCATTGCCGTCAATTTCATCTTCTCCTCCGCCGATCTGGTCGGCGTGCTTCTGGCGGGCGCCATGGTCGGGCGTCTGAAACGGTCCAGCGCCGTGCAGGCTCTGGCCCGACGTGCCGCCGGAACGGTGCTGATGGGGCTTGGTGTCCATCTGGCTTTCCAGAAAAGCTGATTTTTCAGCCTTGCCGCACAGACATTAAGCCTTGCAGCAGCCCGTGCAAACGGGTCATGCTGCGCGGGCAATGCATGAAAATACTTGCCAAGAACGGCCAGCCGTGGTTTGACCGCCGCAAATGCCGGTATGATCCGGCGTAAAGCTTTTCGGGAAAATCCCCCAGGAACCCTCACATGTCCAAACCCCATCTTCTTATCGTGGAAGCACGTTTTTACGACGATATGGCGGATGCCCTTCTCGAAGGCGCGAAGTTCGCGCTTGAGGAAGCCGGCGCCACCTATGACGTCATCACCGTTCCCGGCGCGCTGGAAATCCCCGCCGCCATCGCCATGGCGCTCGATGGTGCAGACAATGACGGCACCGAATATGACGGTTTCGTTGCGCTCGGCATGGTCATTCGCGGCGAAACCTATCACTTCGATATCGTCTCCAACGAATCCTCCCGCGCCCTGATGGATCTCGCCGTCAGCGAATCGCTGCCGATCGGCAATGGCATCCTCACCGTCGAAAATGACGAGCAGGCCTGGGCGCGCGTGCGCCGCTCCGACAAGGACAAGGGCGGTTTTGCCGCCCGCGCGGCGCTCACAATGATCGAGCTGAAAAAGAAACTGGGTGGCTGAACGCATGTCGGATGTTGAAAACGGCGGCGAACCGCGCCAGCCTTCGGTAAAGCCCGCCAACCAGCGCGGTGCGGCCCGTCTTGCGGCCGTGCAGGCGCTGTACCAGATGGATGTCGGTGGAACCGGCGTGATGGAAGTCGTCGCCGAATATGAGGCGCACCGTCTTGGCCAGGAAGTCGATGGCGATACCTATCTGAAGGCCGATCCTTCATGGTTCCGTTCGATCGTCTCTGGCGTCGTGCGCGATCAGACGAAGATCGACCCGCTGGTACGCTCCGCCCTCCTGGAAGACTGGCCGCTCTCGCGTCTCGATGCCACCGTGCGCGCCATCCTGCGTGCCGGCACCTTCGAGATTCTCGAGCGCAAGGACGTGCCGGTTGCCGTCATCGTCACCGAATATGTCGAAATCGCTCGCGCTTTCTTCGAACATGACGAGCCCAAGCTGGTGAATGCGGTGCTTGACCGCATCGCCAAGCAGGTGCGCGGCGAGGCAAAACGCTGAAGTAAAACAGGTGAGGAAGAGATGAGCGCAGTTTCCGTCCCCGGACTAGAGGTTCAACTGGACGAGGCGAAGCGCAATGTCTTTCTCCTCACTATGGCGCAGGCGATCATGGGATCGGCCGCGCCCTTGAGCTTTTCGGTCGGCGCGCTCGCGGGTTATCAACTGCTCGGCGCCGACAAGTCACTGGCAACTGCGCCGCTTACCGGCTTCAATATCGGCGTGGCGCTTGGGGCCATCTGCGTTGCGGCGGCCTCACGATTCCTCGGCCGCAAGGCTGGGTTCATGGTCGGCGCGCTGATGTGCTCCATCGGTGGCGGCATCGCCGCGGTCGCGCTTTTCCGCTCGGATTTCTGGCTGTTTGCCGTCGGTCTGCTGCTGATCGGCATTTCCGGCGGCTTCACGCAGAAAATCCGCTTTGCGGCGGCCGATGCATCGCCGTCCTTTTACAAGCCGAAGGCAATCTCGTGGATTCTGGCGGGCGGCATCATCTCCGCCATTGTCGGGCCGCAGCTTGCCATCTTCGGCAAGGACCTGCTTGCACCGGTCACCTTCGCCGGCGCGTTCATCGCACTGGTGCCGCTCGGTCTCGTCTCGATCGCCATTTTGTCATTTCTGAAATTGCCCGACCCGAAGACCGCGTCCACCCATGCTGAGGCGGTGAGGCCGCTTTCGGAAATCGTCCGCACCCAGCGTTTCGTCACCGGCATGATCTGCGGTATCGGCTCTTACGCCTTGATGACCTTCATGATGACCGGTGCACCGCTTGCCATGGTGGTCGGCTGCGGTTTCCCGACCGAACTCGCGACGCTCGGCATCCAGTGGCACGTTCTGGCCATGTTCGCCCCGAGCTTCTTCACCGGCATGTTGATTTCCCGATTCGGCGCGGAAAAAATCGTGGCGGCTGGCCTCATCGTGTTGATGGCCTGCGCCATCGTCGCGCATATGGGCATAGAACTGTGGAATTTCTGGGCAGCGCTCATCCTTCTCGGTCTCGGCTGGAATTTCGGTTTTATCGGCGCAACCGCCATCATCACGTCAAGCTACCGCCCGCATGAGGCGGACAAGGTGCAGGGTTTCCACGATATCGTGCTGTTCGGCACGGTGGCGTTGTCGTCCTTCTCGTCCGGCAAGGTGTTTACGGCATGGGGCTGGTCGGTGATGAACCTCGTCATCTGGCCGGTTGCGGGCCTTTGTCTCGTGCTCGTCCTGTCGCTTCTGCTGAGGCAGCGCAGGAACGTCGCGTAAGGTCGCGCTCGTTCTCTACCCCTTTCATGTTTCAGGCAAATTTGTGGGCTTGACGCCGCACCTTTCGCCAACGCAATCTTGCCGCGCAGGTCGTTATTCCTTGGGAGTGGAAGAATTGGCCAAGACAGGACCCGGCGTGCATTTTATCGCCCGGTCCTTGCACATGGTTCGCCACGCCGGGGAGGGAGTGAGACCCGGCCTTTTGGGAGGTAAGTGCGCATGACCGTAATACCCATAGTAATTTTATGCGGTGTCCTGTCCGTTGTTTACGCGGTATGGACCACCAAGAGTGTTCTCGATGCCGATCAGGGCAACGAGCGTATGCGTGAAATAGCAGGTTATATCCGTGAAGGCGCACAGGCTTATCTCACCCGTCAATATCTCACCATCGCCATCGTCGGACTGATCGTTGCCGTTCTCGCCTGGTATCTGCTGTCGGCCATCGCGGCCATCGGTTTCGTTATCGGCGCGGTATTGTCCGGCGCCGCCGGTTTCGTCGGCATGCATGTTTCCGTGCGCGCCAATCTGCGCACCGCGCAGGCCGCATCTCATAGCCTTGGTGCCGGTCTCGATATCGCCTTCAAGTCGGGCGCCATTACCGGCATGCTGGTTGCCGGCCTCGCGCTGCTTGGCGTTTCAATCTATTATTTCGTTCTGACTTCCGTCCTTGGCCATCCGCCGGGATCACGGGCCGTTATCGACGCGTTGGTGTCGCTCGGTTTCGGCGCCTCGCTGATCTCCATCTTCGCCCGTCTCGGCGGCGGTATCTTCACCAAGGGTGCGGATGTCGGCGGCGATCTCGTCGGCAAGGTGGAAGCGGGCATTCCCGAGGATGATCCGCGCAACCCCGCAACCATCGCCGACAATGTCGGCGATAACGTCGGTGACTGCGCCGGCATGGCGGCTGACCTGTTCGAAACCTATGCCGTCTCCGTGGTCGCGACCATGGTTCTCGCCGCGATCTTCTTTGCGGGAACGCCGATTCTGGAAAGCGCCATGGTCTATCCGCTGGCGATCTGCGGCGCCTGCATCCTGACCTCGATTGCCGGTACATTCTTCGTGAAGCTCGGCACCAACAATTCCATTATGGGCGCGCTCTACAAAGGGCTCATCGCCACTGGCGTGTTCTCAGTCGCCGGCCTTGCCGTGGCAACCTATGCCACGGTCGGCTGGGGAACGATCGGCACGGTGGCCGGCATGGAGATCACCGGCACCAACCTCTTCTTCTGCGGATTGGTTGGCCTTGTCGTGACGGCGCTGATCGTCGTCATCACCGAATATTATACCGGCACCAACAAGCGGCCGGTCAATTCCATCGCCCAGGCATCGGTCACCGGCCACGGCACCAACGTCATCCAGGGCCTTGCGGTCTCGCTGGAATCGACCGCGCTGCCGGCCATCGTCATTGTCGGCGGTATCATCGGCACCTACCAGCTCGGCGGCCTGTTCGGCACCGGCATCGCCGTTACCGCCATGCTCGGGCTGGCGGGCATGATCGTCGCGCTCGACGCCTTCGGCCCGGTCACGGACAATGCCGGCGGCATCGCCGAAATGGCCGGCCTTGATCCCGATGTGCGCAAGGCGACCGATGCGCTGGATGCCGTCGGCAACACCACCAAGGCCGTAACTAAGGGTTACGCCATCGGTTCGGCCGGTCTCGGCGCATTGGTGCTGTTTGCGGCCTATGCCAACGACCTGTCCTATTTCGCCGCCAATGGCGATACCTATCCTTACTTCAAGGATATCGGAGAAATCTCCTTCAGCCTCGCCAATCCTTACGTGGTTGCCGGTCTGCTGTTCGGCGGTCTCATCCCCTACCTCTTCGGCGGCATCGCCATGACGGCGGTGGGTAAGGCAGCAAGCGCCATCGTTGAGGAAGTCCGCCGCCAGTTCCGCGAAAAGCCCGGCATCATGGCCGGCACGGAAAAACCTGACTACGGCAGGGCCGTGGACCTGCTGACCAAGGCGGCAATCAGGGAAATGGTCATCCCGTCGCTTCTGCCGGTTCTCGCGCCGCTCGTGGTTTATTTCGGCGTGCTGCTGATCTCGGGCTCAAAGGCGTCCGCCTTTGCCGCGCTGGGTGCATCCTTGCTGGGTGTCATCATCAACGGGCTGTTCGTGGCAATTTCCATGACGTCGGGTGGTGGCGCCTGGGACAACGCCAAGAAGAGCTTCGAAGATGGCTTCATCGACAAGGACGGGGTACGCCACGTCAAGGGTTCCGAGGCGCACAAGGCATCGGTAACGGGCGACACGGTCGGCGATCCCTACAAGGATACCGCGGGTCCAGCCGTCAACCCGGCCATCAAGATCACCAATATCGTGGCGCTGCTGCTGCTGGCGGTTCTTGCCCACTGAAGGCTACGGTTCCGACAAATGAAAAGGCCCGGGGAGCGATCCCCGGGCCTTTGAATTTTCCGTTCCTGCTGCGGTCAGGGGGCGTTGTTGCCGCCCTGGCCGAGAATGCTCTTGGCGATATTGGCGCCCGAGGTGCCACCGGAGAGCAGCTGCTGCAGGAAGGTGAGATCCTTGCCGCCGGTCGGAGTGGTACGCGAAATCGAGTCGAAGACCTTGCCGTCCTGCAGCGTATAATTGGCCTTGCGCTCGATGACGCCGTCCTTGTTGAAATAGATCGCGAGAATGTTCTGCTCGACCAGCGACGGCTTCAGGAAGGCCGCGCGGCGCACGCGCTTCTGCGAGATGTAATAGAACACCTCGTTACCGAAAGTCGCGGTGGTGGAGGGCGTGCCCATGGTCAGGAGAACCTGCTCACGGCTCGAGCCTTCCGGGATCAGCTGCAGCGACTGATCGTCCATGACGTAACCATTGTGGAACACATCTGTCGTGCTGGTGCAGGCGGAAAGCAGGCCGGATGCGAGCACGATTGCGATGGCGGTTTTGCTCAGAATTTTGCCGTGACTTGCGGATTTCTGCTTGCTCAACTGCTTTTCCCCGACTGCGATCATGAATGGCACCTTCCGGCATTGCGTGGTGCACAGTGTCTGTGCACATGATTGTGTCAATCCGGGGACGGAAAATCCCGATCACCCCCCAAATTCAATGCTTTCCCGGCCTTTTGGAACTCCTCCGGTTCTCTTCGACTGTTTCAGCCC
>Ga0099826_10004175_pt1 | contig 10062 bp, 3 predicted proteins | sample Mtrugardesep15_FD_76830 | JGI IMG/M metagenome (GOLD analysis project Ga0099826, IMG submission 76830) | Root nodule microbial communities of legume samples collected from California, USA - M. trunc garden sep15 | ecosystem: Host-associated > Plants > Roots > Nodule | place: USA: California...
CATCAAGAATTCTTCAAGAATAAAGAGCAGCCAATCACAATGCACTATTTGCCACAATTCAAGGAGGTGTGGTTGAAAAATAGGAAGTAAACAAATAAATCATGCAATTAAAACTTGCCAACTGTGTCTTGAAAAATTCTTGATGCTATTTTTCTAAAGAAATAACATTTCCCCCTTACAAACATAGTAACGAACAGGTAGGCACCAAATCCTGGCGAAAAATATCATCTTTTGTTGGGATTCTATTATTGAAAAATTTCCAAGCAAAGAACGACACTTTTAGAGACACGACTTTACACCAAATTATGTGCGACCGAATATCAAAGTTGGGTTGTTCAACTCTAGTAAGAATCTGATAAACATCATTTACCAAATAACCATTAGTAGAGTTTTGAAACCTAACCCATTTATTTGCCACGTTTCCTTGAAAAAAAATGTTAATTAATAAGAAACACATTGTTCCATTTGATCTTTCCCATGAAAAAAGACGCCCTCTCCACCGACACCATGACCCTCAACACCCAACCTAGCCACTTCACCTCAGCTATAGTAACACTCCTATCAGCACAAAGCTCAAACAGGTGTGTAAACTACACCGTAAACACCCTCCCTCCAATGAAGGATCATTATAGAATGAAGTAGTATCTTCGTCATCCAAAATGCGACTAACCCTTTCTTTAAACCAACTTCTCTCACCACCCGACACCCCTTCATCAATCACACAAATATTTCCACCATGTTGACGTCTTATTCTCTCATCTCTTAATAGGATTATTTTATTTGAAAATTGAACTCAGATTCTCGATTCTACTTAGTTTAGGGGGAGTTCTAATTTGTAAAAATAAATAAGTTGTTGAGGGTAAATTGAATTCTCTCAATTTTTTTAAGTGAAATCTCAATCTATTAATTGAGAAAATTAAAGTTGAAAAAAGAAAAAATAGTAGAGTATTTTAACACGATGGAGGTAGAAAATGGAGAAAAAATGATAAAATTTTCAGAAGAGAATATCATAACCCACTTTGTTTACATGCCTCTTCATTTCCCTAACTACAAAAATTATCCTACTTTACATGTATATATAGCTAGTCTATAGCACCGCCAAACCGCCACCGCCCACTATCTCCATTCATTAACTTTACCAAATGGTTAAACATCTTCTTCTTTGTTTTAACTTCATGTCATACTTTCCCACCGAAGTTCACCATCGCTGTAAACTGTAAAATCCAACCACCGTTCATATTTCCTCTCCTTTAGGTACGTTTTCCTCTTCCATTTCACCTCTAATTTTATTTATTTTTCCCAAATCCCACATTAAAACTCTTGCATGGCTAAAAGAAAACTAGAAGAACAAGTTGATAGGATCAGTAGTTTACACAATGAACTACTTGCTAATATCATTTCATTCCTACCAACAAAAGAAGCTATTTCAACTAGTGTTTTGTCACGTACTTGGTTCTCTTTGGACTCTTACTAATTCTCTTCATTTCCCTGAAAATTGTCCAACAAGAAATAACTTTGTTCAAATTGTGAAAAGTGTCTTAGCTCAAAGAAAATCATGTTGCATGAAAAGAGTTTCATTCTCTATCCACAATAATTGTTATATCCCACACTTGGTTAGTTCAATAGTTTGCATGGCAAGTAAACAAAAAGTTGAGGAGATAGATATGTGTTTATATAGTTTAAAAGTTTATTTGCCTTCGGAGGTTTTCGCTTGCGAAACACTCGTTGTTTTGAAGTTGGTTGGGAGATTTTACCTGAATCTTCCTTCTCATGGTCATCTTCCTTTGTTGAAGATTTTGCATCTATGTATTTTGTGCATTGAAGATGAAGATCTTATGAAGCTTTTCAATGGTTGTCCTGTTCTTGAGGAACTTTACTACGAGGATGTCGAGTTTAAATGTAATTCTTTGTTTGGAATATGTGTGCCTACATTGAAAAGGTTACATGTTAGGAGTTTTGATGAAAAAATTCATATTAACACTCCTCTTCTTGAGTACCTTGTACTAGAAGAAACTAAGGCGAGTAGTTACGTGGCTGAGAATTTGAACAAATTGAAAGAAGCACGTATTGGTATCTATTTTGATTATGAAAATAAAAAAGTAAAACAAAATATATCGAATCTCTTCGATGGGATTCATAAAACCAGGTTTCTTTGCTTTGATATGGATTCCACAGAGGTACGAATAGCGCTATTTAGCTCATATTATATATATTATATATATATAAGGACTAAAAGCGCTATTTTTAATATAGGAATTGTGTGTTATTTTTCATAACTCTTTGTTATTTTTATCCGGGTGCAGGTGCTTACTTATGCTTGTCTAGAATTTCCAACATTTAACAATTTGGGTCATCTACAATTATATTTAAAAACCTTTAACTCTAATTTTCTAGTTAAACTGTTACTAGAAAAATGCCCCAATCTTGAAGTTCTTGAGATTATTAAGGTTAGATTACTCTTGTGATTTGGTTAATTATCGGTTAACTTTTTAAATTTACTTTCTTTTTCTCAAGATAATTATAGATGCGTTGTGATCTCTTTTGACAGGTTGATGAACTATGTGATAATGAAATTAAATGGGCACAACCAACAATAGTTCCTAGCTGTATTTCATCACACCTTACTACTTTTATATTCAGAGATTGTGAAGGCACATATGAAGAGTTGGAACTTAAGAGTGGAAAAGTCCTTAAGAGGACCACAATTTATTTCGGAAGTAGCTGGGAACCAAGCGATGCAAGTGATGCTGTGCATAGAGCCTCAAAAGATAACAGGGTTATGTGCTTCGAAGGTGTCTTGATGGTATGAATTACTTCCTTCTCTATATTTAGACACTTGACAAGTTCAAGCTTGTGTAGACTTGATTTATTAGGGTTATTTTCAAATTAGGGAATACCCTTGACTTGAGTGTGTTAGTCGATTAAATGGTTTAGTTAATCGATTGTTAAGTTAAATGATTGATTAAGTCTGTAACATGATTCAGTATTTATTAGGTAATAATCCAATATGATTTATTTAGCTTTTGATAAAATAATGAACTGATACATTGTTAGATGGTTGGTTCCATTGTTTAATATTAAGCCTAGGAATAATCAATTGTTAATGATTGATTATGATGAATTTGTGATCCTCTCCATTTCTTCAATTTGGAGAAAGGCACAAAAAGTAGATAATGTATTATATGTTTTTCATCATTTTCTTTTCCAAATATGTGTATCTATCTGCAAAATAGAGTCCTTTATTTCTTTTGAGAAATAGAGACGATCTCAAACCGATTATGAAATAAGAAAATTAATATCAATTGTATTAACTTTCTAACGAAGTATCATCCGTCACATATATGGGGGAGGTGTTACATGATAGTGTTGTTAATGATAATGAATACATTGTTGTATGTGTATTTATAATGAAGATTGCTGGAGGTTGAATCTTGATAGAACCGGATAGGAATGATGATTATGGCCTTGGTCGAGACGGCATATGTAAATGCATAGTTATATGATTGTTGCATTGTTAACTGCAGGCATAAATATGTTCTCTGTGCTCGTGTGCAGCATTGTATCATCTTGAAGTTTTTTGCTGGTTTTAGTTTGAGTGTTTCTCGGGTGCTCTCATGCTTAGACTGCCTTCACTTTTCTGCTGCATTTTTCTTTTTGGTTATGAGATCTGTATAGTTCTGGTAGGGTACTTTGTAATTTTTTTCTTGTTTATGGCTCGATGCTGTGTTTGCAACGGACCGTTTGTTGGTATCATGTTGGCTTGAGCGCGCGTGTGCCTTTTGTGGGCATGTATGCCTTTGTAGCTGCTTGTACAGTTTAATGTACTCTCGGATGTCTATTTAGAGAACGTCGTCTTGTGCTCGAAATAGTCTATTTCAATGAAGATGTTAGCTGTTAAAAAAAATATATTGTTTGTGTTTCAATACTTGTAATAAAAAAAGTCATCATCTTTTGAAGTGTATAACTTGGTATATTAAGGTCAATCAATAAGAAATATGAAAATTAATGCACTTTAGGTGACTAATGTGGCTTCCATAAAAATAACTATGGAGCGTTGATGTTTTTGAAGGGGCAGGGATAATCATAAAAACAATGGGTTTATTGCAATAAAGATGATTAATTGTTTGCTGCTAGAAGTTGTCTAATAATCATAAAATTAATTGCTTTGGCTTTCTAGGGCTGATTTTGTTTGTAGGCTAATGTGCTGCTAAATGTATTAGTGCTGGGATTTAGGACTTTATGCAGCATCTATTAAAGAACATTGATGCTTGGATTAAAAAAAATGTAGTCTTGGGTTTGCTTCTTAAAAAAACGATAATTTGTTACTTTGTTAGTATGACCAAGTTCCACATCCCTCAATTACTCATGCATTTTTGGTCTTCTATTTTAAAAAAATTGAAGTTGAGATTTCTATTTTAAAAACAAGTTTTTCCCCACAATTTCGCTTTTTTGGTGAATTTTTATCTTTTTATCTCATTTTTTGTCATTTTAGCTGAAACCAGTTTTTTTAAAGAAAAATGTTAAATGGCACGACATCATATTTTAGCTAGACGTTTGTAGTTCCTTTGCTTCTTAAGAATAGACTTGGCTTGCGTTCTCAGATGTAACCTCTATGTATAGGCCTTTATTTTCTTTTACCTTTATCAATTAAAAAAAAAAAAAACTAACCCCATGATTTCTGAGTTGAGGGGAATGAGACTTGAGATAATCCAGATTTTGTGATTGAAGATTTCGTGAAAAAGGTTTATATAGCTAAAATAAGTAACTAGAGGTAGCACTATTATTTTTGCATCTTCCTATGATGCAAGAATTGCTGGACAGGACTGCATTATTTTGTTGATAAATTTAATTTTTTTTAATGATTTTCATATCCATTATTGACGGTGTACGAACTGTATCACACACTTAATGAAATCACTGCTAACATACGTATTGTGTTTCTGGTTCATAAAATTTGTTTCACCAACTTAATGTGTGTGTTAAGTCTTAACATCTAAATTTGGTTCAGTCTAAAAAGACAACATATTCAACACATTAACATCCAACATGTTCACCCATAAAACTGTTTTTTTAAAATGTTTTTCTTAAACTTTTGAAATATGTAGAAGATTGTTGGTTATGTTATAGTATTTCAAAATTATTTTAATCAATTGCTTAAATTATATTTGTTATTATTTGATTATTTATATTTAAGTTAATTAAAATAAAACTGTAAAAAATTAACTTGATTGAAATATTATATCAATGATTTTTACTCCAGCGTTGGGATTCATTGCTTAACTTTTTATTTTATATAATAACTTGCAATTATGTCTCAATGATTCTATATCATTTCTTTACATTGGAGTTATGGCTATAACAATTGTTAAGAAACTTATTTGGCCTTTATTTTGCTTGCATAGATGAACAAATGATTTGAAATGAGATAATAAGTGTTGATGACCCACTATTCTCACAAACAGCCAGATTGTTATACAATGTTTATTTTATCTAATCATGTTCTATTTGTTGTTCTTATATTTATAATGTCTCATGGTCACTATAAATATCTTATATGTGAATTCATATTAAACTACAATTAAACTCTTTGATCAAGGATGAAAATCAAACCTTTTATCATCGTGTTCTTTCTTTGTTCATTAATTATTATCTCTGTTGTGGCAATTAGGCCATCCAAAGATGAAAAACAATGTATATATACAAATTGTTTGCACAATTATATTCTTCTTTTTGTATATTCAATAATTGTGTTTGTTTGATTTGCAGCCGGTGTAACTGAAGAATCCAAAACAAAAATTCAGGTTGATAAGGATGGAGGTCGAGGCGAAGGTGGACACGATGGAGACTGGGGAGGGGGAATGCATAGCAATGTAGATTGGGAAAGTTTAGAACAAGAAGGATTCGGGGAAGAACAAGAAGGAGGAGGTTCAAGAGGAGGAGGAGGGGGAGAAAATGGCGAATATGGAGAAGGTGAAGGAAGGGAAAACGAAGAATATGGAGGAGAAGAAGGCGGACGCAGCGAATATGAAGAGACCGGAGAATATCCTTGAAAACTATAAGCATGTAGTGTCTAGATAGTATGTAAAATAAAAGCACAAACTCTATCTTAATTCATGCAGTCTTTAATAGGATGAACATCTTTCGTAGATATCCTTAGGCTGTAACACATATATTATCATATTTAGTGTGTATTTGGTTTTCCATTTACAACATAAACACACGTTTGCACGCTTCCTGAAGCATTTTTGCTTTGATTTTCAAAAGCTTTTAATACTAGCTTCTACTCTAATGTGATATTTTGCCGCACTTTTGTTCAAACTCATGCTTTACAAACGCAGTACCAGATAAAAGGCTTAGATGGATTGGAAGTATCACGCTTTCATGTCATATTACTTTGTTCAACTAGCTGTTATACTTTCAATCATTAACTGTGTAATGTTCTATAACTTAATACTGATCAAAATGCTAATATGTCATGTTCAATATAGATTACAAAGTATAATTAGTGGGTTTTGAAAACAACAGAAGCTTGACATTGATCAAAATACGAAAAATTGAGACCACATGATTTGCCGTGTTACCTACAAATCAATTGAAGGAAAGTTAGGTAAAATGTCATGAAACCGAAGTTTAGGCTTGAAGTAGAAACAGGAATGTTTTACCATTTCCTAATTATGTACAAATTTCCAAATACACTTGCAAATGGGTCAGAACATTATTCATACAATTATCATGTTTTTATCTCCAAACAAAATAAATTGATTGACTAGAAAAAAACAAAATTCACCAATTTCCATTCTCATTGTTCAAAACATAAACAGAACACAAATGGGACTAGCAAAACCAGTCACATACTATAAAGCACGGATACGGATACCAGACACAACACAGACACTGACACGTCGATATAGTTAATAATTTGAAAAAATCACATAATTAAGTGTAACTACAAGTGTCGGTACACCGGAACACGCCTAATCCAAGAAGTGTCCGTGCTTCATAGGTCACATTTTATATTAGTGATTTAACTGATGATTATTGTCCTCTTAAAATCCATTTACAATCGTGTTAGGTAAAAAAGTTCAGGTGAGTTGGGCTCGGATGAACTCTTACAAGTGTGAGCTCCCAACAAGAATTGAAATCACGACGTTACGCGAGTCAATTCCTTAACAACTGAATCAACCCCGCAATCTCTAACGCATATAACTAACCCAACACAATGAGAAGAGTAAATTGCTAAAAAAAAAAACTATAGTCTATTTTATTAACAAAAACTATAGTATATAGAAATTACTAAATAACAAGATAAAAATGAAAAAAATGCCTGGCTTTCCCATGTACACCGCAAGTGATGAATTTTCCACCACAAATGAGATAGATCCTAGTCCTCAAAACCATACCTCGTACAAACAAAGACACACCAGACATCCTTAAACAATTGAAAATGAATCTTTGGAAAGTCCATGAATAGTTTCTTCTTATTCCACTTTTCCATCAATGCTTTGCTTAAAGACCCAAACAGTGATTCACGAAGGAGAAATTATCCTTCATGGGTTTGGAAGAAAATTTGTTAGCATTGCATCTAGATCAATTTAGGGTAAAAATATGAAGGGAAATTTATTGTGGGTTATTGTGTGGATAAAGAAGAGGAAGAAGAGTGAGTTGTGAAGATATGAAGGGGGGGAGATGAAATGTTACAGAGTTACAGCTTTAAGGAGTGGCGGCTGTAAAAAAGGGTAGAGTAGGGTTTGTTACAGAATATTGTACTGAAATAAGAGTCGAAATGGGGTGTGTAGGGTACCCTTTTTCTTTTGGTAGGGCTTATTTGTTTGAAAATAGTTCTTCTCCCATCAAGAATTGCTCATCCCAATCCAAATTGACGAAAATACCTCTAGCGTGACTTAAGTCACACATGTGTTAAACGTAATGTGATTTAAGTTAAGCTGAAATCGGCGTAAGTTAAGTCATGCGGATTACAGGTCAAGGTGAGTTAGCTCACACTGTGATTAACACATGCGTTAGTTAAGTCACATTAGGTATGTGTCCATTACCATAACAGCAGAAACACAATTTTTCCTAATTTTCTTTATTCCTTCATTCATACATCCATTCCATCATTCAATCAACCATTCCTTAATAATTAACATACGCATAATAAAACCAAAAATTACGAAAAATTAACAAACTGATAAACTAAGCAAAATGTCATAAAAATACGCAAAGGCGCTGGTGTAAATATATTGCATCAAAATCCCCTGAAAATGTCATAAAAACATCTAAAAATAGAACAAGACCATACTCCTATGGACTATAACTCCTAGTCCTCCTTTGTGGAACCGGCACCTCCTCAAGCACGATATACTCGTACCGGATGCCCTTCATAATGTCGATAACGATAGGATTTAAAAACACATCAGGAACCCCCATAGCGCTGTCCACTCTGGCTCTGATATTCTGGATAATCTGGAATGGGTCGGGAGGTTGTTTGGCCCAATGCTGCTCAACAATAACCTCCTCGTAAGGAGGGACATGAGCTATGTAGTCAGCAACGGATGCATGGGTGATCATAATAAGATGGGATACACGGTAAAACCATTTCATGTACCCAATCTTATGCTTACACACCTCATCATTCGGGACCGGATCACCCCTCTCCTGCTGGTTAAGGACATGGACAACAAAATCCGTGAAGGCAATAACCACATCCGCTGGCACAAGATCCTCAATCGTCGTAGGAGGTCTGAGAATGGTCTAGACATAGTCGTATTGCCTCATAACTCGCTTTGACAAGTGACCAAACATCTTGTCCCTGTCGGCCATGATCCATCCGGAGTACCAGCATATGTACCGAAAAGGCGTCAGGTCTCGCCGAGACTCTTACGACCTCTAGATGACATTGACATGCTCCATCAAATCAATTATGTCTCTGTAGTGTCCAGGATCAGCATAGCCCCTGGGAGGTTTCCATCTACCCACAAGCGGGTCAGCACGCTTGTACTCCACCTCAGGCTTCCTCAGAACGATCTGCTTGAAGTGCGCCAAAACCCATCCATGCAAACACAAAGAGACAAATTTATATCAACATAAGTATCATACAAACAACTATACATTTATGATCCACTAAAAAAATTGAAAAAAAATATATCACCACATGCAAGGTCATGTAACCACCAACGACTTTAACAGCTGAATCGGAGGTAAGAGACAGTTGGTCATACAGAAAAATAAGTGTCATCCCGCCCTATGACCAATCGTCCAATCTGTCCAAATCCTAAACCGCAAGCAACCATATAAGATTAACTCTTTTGATGTTCTTGCCGGCAAAAATGGTTTAGCCAAGCAATAGCAATAATGAGCACGTGCGTGATGTTTTCGTACCCAAAGGGAAGACCGGATGCATTCACCGGAGTCCAAAACCATTCAGTTGCTTCTCCCGGCACCGGCACTATCAAGTTATTAAGATTTAATCTTATTCTCGTGCGAGACACCGGTCACCGTATGCGACTTTTGAAACTGAAATACAAAAAACAAACAAACAAACAACACCGTTAAAAAATAATAATTAAAATAAACATTAAATATTTAAATTCTTACGAGTCAATTTAAATGGGCGCATGTAATTTAAATGAACACGCATAATTTAAGTCAATTTAGATTTTTTTAACATAAAACTTTAAATCATAAAAAATAACATTATTAAAATAAAATTAAACAATTAAACTTACATCGAGATCTACCCATAGTCTTCATGCCATATGTTTACCGATTCGGTAGAAGCGACAAATCATAAGGACCCCCAGGAAAGCCCTGTGGTCCGGCCTCGAACTCCATCCTTTGTTGCTTCTGAGCCTCACCCTCCTGCTGGTGAGCATGTTCATACCGAGTCTGCTCATATTGAGGCTTCCGATACGCCTCATGTTGATGTTGTTGTTGATACTGCCTCGGGTCCACTATCTGTGACACACCCCCCCTGTGATGATGATCCCTACACATCATCACCCCTATCAATCATCGTGCCCCCTGTCTTCGTCTACGAGGTTGAGCATGAGGAGGGCGTTGTGC